>Ga0334892_1000172_pt1 | contig 100001 bp, 91 predicted proteins | sample GraSluR3_MG_4_FD_207213 | JGI IMG/M metagenome (GOLD analysis project Ga0334892, IMG submission 207213) | Sludge microbial communities from methane-producing bioreactor in Wageningen University, Netherlands - Granular Sludge_15_04-R3 | ecosystem: Engineered > Bioreactor > Anaerobic >...
GTTAAAAAATCATTCAAAGTAAAATAAAAATGCACTTTTAGAAACCAAATATTATCACTATACCAAACAATGAAAATAAGGGTTCATAAACCCCCACTAACCAATGAAAAATGGAGGGGGTTAAAATCAATACCACTTTTATCTAATAATTCTTCTAATTTTTTCCGCTTCGATTTTTCACTGTTTTCAGAATTATCTGAACTCTTGGTGGGCAATAAAATCTTTTTAAACATATTCCCAAACCCCCTTTTTTTTAACCCCATTATCAAAAAAATAAACAAATAGGGTAGATTTTTAGATTTTACCCTTTTTTTATCCCAATGCTGGTTTTGCAAGGGGAGTCAGTAGGATTATAATGGTAAGTATAATTCCAATCACTACCAGCGGAACCCCTGCTTTAAGTATTTCTTTAATTTTCACGTATCCTGTTCCGTAAGCCATGGCTACTGTTGGGTCGGCCATGGGGAGCATGAAGGACAGTGAACAGGCTATTGCTACAGGCACGGCGTAGGTTCCCACGGGTTGTCCCTGGGCTGCGGCCAGTGTAACCGATAATGGGATTAATATTGCAGAAAGTGCAATGTTAGACATTACCTGGGTTATACAGACTGCAATTATCATCAAAACAACCGTAATAAGGATGGTTGAAGGATTACTCCCTAGAAGAGCAACAATATCAGTTATAAGCCAATTTGCAGCTCCAGTTTGGAGTAATGCAGCTCCGAGGCTTAATGCTCCTCCGAAGAAGACAATTAGTCCCCAGTCAACACCATTCTGCGCATCTTTCCAGTCAATCACTTTAAATACGAAAAAGAGCACAGCCCCGATTAAAGCAATGGAATAACTATTTAAACCGGTTATGCCGGTGGTGATCCATAAACCAATGGTGAATAGTAATATAACTAATGATTTTTTTTCCACCATTGTCATGGGGCCTAATGATTCCATTTTATCGGTTATGGTTTTTGTACCGCCTACTATTCCCTCAACTTCTGGTTTGAACAATCGTCCCAGCAGTTTCCAGATGATTATCAACATTATAATTGCCAGTGGGAATCCGAAGATCATCCAGTTAACAAAGGGGATGTTGGTGTAGGCGGCTGCCATCAGGTTGGGAGCAGTACCGATTTCAGTACCGAATCCCCCTGCTAGTGAACCGTATGACGCACCAAGTACCATAGCCTTAGCAAAGTTACTTTTACCCTTTTCAGGGTCCTCAACTCCCATTAAAGGAATTATTTCCTTTATAATGGGGAGTAACATGGCAAATGCTACCACGTTTTCAATCCAGGCAGATAAAAGTCCAGTGGAGAATACTGCCACGAAAAGACTTCTATCCGGGCTGGTTCCAAACTTATTGAGCATGGCATAAGTTAAACGTGTAGCCAATCCGCTTTTACGGATTGCTTCAGCAATAATAAAACCACCAATCATTAAAAATATGATTGGATTTGCAAAACCAATTACAGCGTTATCAAAACTTTCAACACCAATTATGGGCTGTATAAATAGTATTATTAAAGAAGTAACTGCTAGATGCACAGCTTCAGTAGCCCACATTATAACGGCGAATACAAGTAAAGCAATTGCTGCATGACCGGGATAGCTTAAACCTTTCATAGGAATTAGCATTACAACTATAAAAGCAATAATTGCCAATGGCATTCCCAAAGCTTTTAAATTTATATTCGTTTTCAAGCCTCCCTTTATTTAACAGGTTACCTAGAAACATAACAACTTATATACTTATTTTATAATGTTTAATCATTATACTAATATTTTTTTCCATGGGTAATAATTTTAAGAAGGTGATAGATATTGGATCAAAACAATTATTGTCATTGGTAGGTAGTGTTGATGATAATTTTTTATAATCAACAAAATAATATCCCTATAAATAGAATTTAATATTAAATATTCTCCCAAGTTAAATGAAAATACAAAATAAATGGAGTTTTTATAAAATGAACCGGAATTTATGGACTGTAATTCTCTCAACATTAGTAGTAGCAATTGGTTTGTATGAAATTTTTGGATTGGGACAGTACACTTGGACTAATTATCTCAGTACGTTCTTGTTTGCCCTGGTAGTAGTAATAAGTCTTGATAATATCAGAAATTCAAAATAAGTGAGTTCTTTTAAAAAAAATCGATAATAATTATGGACAAATTCTTTATATAATTCTGGATCTGATTTATTTCAGAATATTCCAGACTACCCTGCTTTTTTAGGATAGTTAAAGCTCTAATTTTAAAAAATAAAGAATGAAAGGTATATTTCTTCACCTTTCATAGGGGTTCACACGGTTTTTTTACAGTTTGTACCGTCACAGTTTTCAGATCCTGCATTACCATTGGTCTCGCCATGCTTGTACTGGTGAGTCTGGTCACAGTTGGCTGATCCTGCTTCACTGTTTTTCTGACCGTACTGGTATTTGTGCTGGTCTCCATCACAGGTTCCACAGTTTTCACCAGCAGAGTCACAGGATCCTTGACTACCTTGATATTTATGCTGATTCTGATTACCGGTGCCGTTCTGGGCCTGGCTTTGGTCGGTAGTGGTGGTGTTGTCAGTTTCATTCAATGCAAAGGCAGGAACTAAGCTAACCATCATCACCAGTGCACAAATTAATGCTGCTTTTTTTGGAATTTTCACCTATTTTCACCTCCATTGGTGTTGTACACTAGAATACTACATAATGGGATAAATGATTATTCCAAGTTTACACCCAGATCGCACCCACTTTACACCATGAAAATACCCAAAATCTGATATCAAACTCACAAATCTATTATATTTTTAAAATAAATATCTGGGCATGACTATGGAAAGATTTGGGTATAATCTTGGAATAATTACTTTTATATAGTTGATCTATTTAGTAGTGTAATACAAATTTGGGGCCTTAAAATTGATTTATAACACTCCAAACATCCAAAATACTTTTAAATTTTTTAATAATACTCTATTTATTTTAAGGTCTCTGGAAAAACATTAGAAACAGAATTAAAACCATTAATGGCTAAAAAAATAATATTCGGGGGATAAATTATGGTTTACGATCTAGTCTTACCTGCCCTCCCATTTATCGGGGGCTATCTATTCACTTACAGTCTATACCGGATGGATTTAATTAGAAAAGCTTTACACATTAACATCTGGAACTTCATAATCGGAGTAGCATTCCTTATATCTGGAGGAGCTGGTTTCCTCCTGCTCTTATTCATGGAATTCGGGGTTAAATTACCAATCAATCCACAGTTACTTTACTGGCATGTTGAACTGGGGGTAACCCTTGCTCTGGTAACTATCTTCCACTTCCACACCTACTGGAAGTCATCTAAAACCATGTTCTTCCCTGCGAAAAGGAGGGTGAAAACATGATGGAAGGATTCACTCGTAAAATATCCAAGGATAATTTAAGATCTGCTTTAGGAAAGGAAAACCTAAAATCTGCACTGGAAAAGATTCCTTTAAAGGAAAAACTCCTGTTAGCAGCTTCCACCATTCCATTCATAGCTGCCAGTACCATGTCCTCATCCTGTGCCACTACATGTCCCTACGGAATGGTTAATGATCCATTCCCTGGTCAATGCTCACGCTACATTGACCTTGATGGGGATGGGATGTGTGATCTGTCCCAGGTAACCACTGCAGCTCAAACCACAGACACAACTACAACCACTACTGATGATACTTCAACTGGCACTGACAGTGGGCAGGGTAACGGTGCCCATGCAGAGGTGCAAGATCCAGTTGATGCCAATGCCACCACAATACAGGACACTCCGAGTATGGATTCCGGGAACTTAGGTGGGGATGGAAACAATTACTTGGTCCTGCCAATAAGTATGCTGATTATAGGGGGTTACCTGGTCACTCACTTCCTGTTTAAAAAGGGAATACTGAAAAGAAATAAACATCGCCGAATCTGGAATCTACTCCTCACTGCAGGATACCTGGGAAGTGGAGGTACCGGTGTTATCCTAGCGGTACTCATAAATATGGGCATAAGAACTGCTCTAAACCCTTCCTTAATATTCTGGCACGTGGAACTATCTATCCTGATGGTTGTGGGGACCTTAATCCACCTCCACATCTACAGGAAACCATTCCGGAACATGTTCAGAGTGCTTTTCGGATTCAAATCAAATTCACGGAGAAGGGATCCCAACAGGGCAGAAGGAACATCCAAATGATGTTCCATTTCATATTATTTTTTTAAAAAAGAGATTTTTTTTAAATTAAGGAATTTTCCCCAACTTTTCAATCTTTAGACCTACAGGACCAACCTTTTAAATTCTAATTGGAAATATATTTCTATATTGGGGTATTCATAGTAAGTAACATTTTATGTCAGAATATTTCAACTAAAATTACAGACTTGATGAGGGGTATGTTTAATGACATTCAATCCAGTATATTCTTTCTTCTCACCATCAATTAATTCTACAGAGGAAAATATATTTTCCCAAGGATCGCCTTAGATAGCACAATCCTCTGGGGGATGGGGAATGGGTTCATCATATTTAAAGTGAAAATAGGTATAACATCTACTGTAGAAAAGGAAACCCAAAACATTAACTTTTGGCTATAGTTTGTTGTTCCATAAGAATATTTATCGGTGTTTAAATGAAAAAATGGCTAACTAAGGGTGGCTCTATAATCTATCAGATTGGGTGGGGAAGGGGAAATTCTTACCTGGTTTTAGATGGTGATAATTCAGTTTTAGTTGATACTGGTCTTAAAGGATCCAGAAATGATCTTAAGGCAAAACTGGATGATCTTTTGGGTGGAAATGATTTATCATGGCTGGTTTTAACTCATACTCATTACGATCATGTTGAAAATGCAGCCTGGATAAAAGAACACTACAATTCTCAGATAATACTCCATCGTAGTGAGGCTGACTATTTAAAACAGGGTTGTTCACCCTTACCCACTGGTACTAACCCTTGGGCTGGCCTGGTGGAAAAAATAGGGAGAAAAATAACCAGTCTCAGTGAGTATGAATCAGCAAATCCGGACATCCTGGTTGATGATAAATACCAGTTAACTTACCATTCTTACTTAATGCACACACCGGGACATACTGAAGGTTCCATCAGCCTTATTGTGAATGATGAAGTGACCCTGGTGGGAGATGCCATGTTCGGTGTATTCTGGTGGTCCATATTCCCTCCATTTGCCGATGATGTGCCTCTCATGAAGAAAAGCTGGGGTAAACTTGCAAAAACCGGGTGTAAAATCTATTTACCCGGTCACGGCACCAAAAACTCCCAAGAATTACTTATCAAACAGTGTAAGAAGTACAGGGTTTTTTAAGACATGTAACAGTACGTTTTTTTCTGGCTCTGATTTTTTATTAAAAATTTGATCTTTTCCATATGATTTCCATTAGATACTTTTCCATTAATTTTCATAATTTGACAGTTAAGTTTATAAGGAAATTCACCCACCTATCTATATATTAATATATTTGGATATATGAAACTAACACGTGGGTGGACAACTTGAAAGAAAAAGAAATTAAAGACTTTGTAAAGGAAAGATATTCAAAGATTGCCACTAAAGAAGATTCATCCTGTTCATGCTGCTCCGGTAACGGTATGGCTGGTATAATCCAGCAAGCCAAAGCTGTTGGTTATTCTGAGGATGAAATAAAAAGTATTCCTGCGGATGCCATATTTGGCCTGGGTTGTGGTAATCCAACTGCACTAGCAGAGATTAAAAAGGGAGAAACCGTACTAGACCTGGGATCCGGTGGGGGAATAGATGTTTTCCTGGCCGCCAACAAGGTGGGTGACCAGGGAAAAGTCATCGGAGTGGACATGACTGATAATATGGTGGAAACCGCCACTAAAAATGCTAAAGCAGGCGGTTATGGGAATGTGGAATTCAAACTGGGTGAAATAGAGAATTTACCCATTGAAGATGAGTCCATTGATGTAATAATTAGTAACTGTGTTATTAACCTCACACCAAACAAATCCGTAGCCTTTAAAGAGGTTTTCAGGGTTTTGAACGATGGTGGTCGAATATTGATATCGGATATAGTTACCGAGGGTGAACTTCCGGATGAAACCCGTAAAAGCTTCCAGGCCTGGTCTGAATGCACTGCCGGGGCAATGGAAAAGGAAGAATATCTGGAAACCATAAGAAAAGCCGGATTTAAAGATGTTGAAATCATAGAAGAACACTTTTTCACAGAAAAAGACCTTGATGAACGTCTGGTAGGGAAAATAACCAGTGTACAGGTAAGAGCATTAAAAGGAGAAACAATGAGTAAGGATAACAAAACTGCATGTTGTGGGGAAAGTATTGGAGAGTCTCGTAAGAAGGATTTGGGATGTTGTGGGGATGTTGTTGGAGAGTCTCGTAAGAAGGATTTGAGATGTTGTGAGGGGAATGAAGTTGAAAAGCCTGAAGAAAACTTAGAAGAAATTAGTGAATGTGGATGCGGATGCGGTGGAGAATTCCCGGATCAATCCCTGATAAAAAATCCAGATAAACCTAAAAATATGGCAAGTCCCGATTTTTTTGAATCATTCGAAAAATTTGCCCAAGCAATGGGCATCGTAAGTATTGGATATACCCAAGTAACCCCGGAATTAATCAACACCGAAGAACCTGTTTACCCCAATGCCATTGTACTAACTTTGGAAATGGGTAAAGATATTATCACTACTCCTCCTGGCCCCGAGGCCCAAAAACTAAATGATGCGACTTATGAAAAGCTGGGTAACATAACCTACGCACTCTCAGACTTTATCAGAAGCAATGGTTTCGCCACTCAGGTAGCCCACCCCTACGGAAGTATGGTAGGTTTCTCACAACTCGGTGAAAAAGCAGGTTTAGGATGGATAGGGCAAAGTGGGCTTCTGATAAGCCCTGAACTGGGTCCCAGACAAAAAATATCAGCTATATTCACCACTATCCAAAATCTCCCACTAACAAATGATGAGAACCATTCCTGGATATCTGATTACTGTGAAAAATGTGGTAAATGTATCAAAGCTTGCCCTGAAAAGGCACTTATTGAAATTGAAACCTGCTGCGGTGGAAAAACAATCGAATTCATACAAAAACGTTGTATCGGTTGCAGTCAGGGATGTACTTATTGTATAGAAGACTGTCCATTTGATGAAAAGGGATACCAGCATGTTAAAGATAAATCTGACAGGATGAATGCAAAGTTAGCTGCGAAAAAAACAAGATCATGTTCTTAGACTTGGAAACTGGATATCAGCTGGATAATTAATTAATTTATTGGAAGGAAATACGATGAGTGATAAAAAGAAGATAGCCCTGGCAGCCTGCAGTGGAATGAGTCCCTACGGTTTAGTTGCACGCGTAACATCTGCCGACACAGTTGACGAAACTGATAACACCATATCCATCTGCATGGGTGCCACCTCTGCTGATAGAGAAGGATTTAGGAATTTAATTAAAAAATATCCCATCATAGCCATCAGTGGCTGTGACGGGGACTGCACCCAAAAAATATTGGAACAAAAAGGAGTTAAACCTGCTAAAAACATTAACGTCATGGAAGAACTCAACGAAGCTGGTTTAAGACCTACAGATGTGTGCAGGATGAATGAAAAAGGTGAACTTTGTGTTAAACACATGAAAGAAATAATAAAAAAAGAATTAAAAGAGTTTGAATAAAAATCAAACTCTTTCAATCACCTAAAATTAGTAAATCTTGGAGGGTGATGGTAATTAAAAAAATAGTAGATATCCTTTCCTGTAATGAAATACAAATGGAGAATCTTCTCACCCTGTTGAAGATGGAAGCAAGGCTTATTACTCTTCAGGACCTTATGCAGGCCAGTTTATTCCTCATCGACGATGCACAGTTCATCCAGGGAAGTTATCGTCAGGAATACGTTAAAGCATACACTTTAGCCTTCATTAACCGTATTAAAGAGGTCAAAGAATATAATCAATATAATAATGAATATTTGGATGTTCAGGAAGTTCAAGATGCTGTGATATTACTGTTAGAACAGGAAAAACAGGCAGGGAGTGAAGATGGATTTGACCCTGCTTTTTTCCAAATATATAAGATCATTTCCATATACACCACATTTATACTGGAAGAACCAGTGCACCCTGTAGGTACACCTTTCCCTGGAGGGTTAAAGGTGAAATATGACGGTGAAAGATACCTTTGTCCGGTGAAAGAACGACAAAAGAATAATCCAGGGGCGGTTTGCGGTTTTTGTGTTGCCGAACAGGATCCGGAGACTATTTAAAATAAATTTAGGAGATATCAGTGGTTATTGCAACTTTAGCATTCCCATCTAAATGATTCTTGGATCCATGTTTTTATTTCATCTCTAATTTTCCTGAAGGCTTCAGTTCTTTCAGAGTCAGTTCCATCAACTGCCACTGGATCATCAAAGTCTTCATGGAGATAGATTTTTCCTCCTGGGAAAAAGGGACAGGTATCTCCTCCCCCTCCGCATACTGTTACCACATAATCAAATTTCACACCCTCAAACTCCAGGAGACTTTTTGATCGATGATGGGATATATCCACACCCAACTCTGCCAGAATTTTCACTGCATAAGGGTTCACATCACGGGGGTTGCTACCGGCACTGCAGGCCTCATATTGTTCACCACACAATGATCTTAAAAGACCCTCCGCCATTTGGGACCGTGCGGAATTATGGTTGCAGATGAATAAAACCGTTTTTTTAGTTTGCACAGACATTGCTATCTACATCTAGATAAGATATCCATATATTTAAATATATCATATTAATAAACAATGCTTATGAAATCATGCCAAATTGGTAGCGGAGAAAAGCCAAACCAGGAACAAATAAAGAGACTGGAAGAGATAACCTCCCAAATCCCAGCTGACGATGTATTGTATGGAAATGCAGATGTAATAAAGGCCATTGCTGATCCAACCCGACTTAAAATACTTCACTTATTAAAACACGGTGAATTGTGTGTTTGCGAAATAATCACGGTTATGGAAAAACCACAACCTACAGTATCCCACCATCTGAACATCCTGAAAAAGGCCGGATTTTTAAAATGGCGTAAAGAAGGAGTTTGGGTTCATTACAGTCTGTCCAATCTAAAAATTATCGATATGCTGAATGAATTACTCGAAAATAGGTAAAATCATCGATCGATGATTACTCAAAACGATAAAAATGGATTAGTCTCATGAAAGATGATGTTACCAGCCAGATCACCAACCAAATATGTGATACGCCTAAACTGGGGTTTCTGGACCGATTTCTAACACTCTGGATTTTTTTAGCCATGATCCTGGGTGTTGCTCTGGGAGTGTTCTTACCCTCATTTAAGGGCCTGGTGAATAATTTCCAGGTGGGAACCACTAGTATACCCATAGCCATTGGTCTCATCCTAATGATGTACCCTCCCCTGGCCAGAGTTCACTATGAAGAATTACATGACGTCTTCCGGGACTGGAAAGTTTTAGGACTGGCCATGTTCCAGAACTGGGTAGTGGCTCCTCTCCTGATGTTTACCCTAGCAGTCATATTCTTATCAGGCTATCCTGAATACATGGTAGGACTGATCCTGATTGGAACACTAACGATTTTTCCTAAACCATTCCACCGAATCTTCCAGTGAATCTTTAATGGGGCGAGGATTATAACCTAGATCTTTCCGGGCTTTTAAATTACTTTAGGGTCTTAGATTTTTATGTTTCTGAAAGCTTTTGTAAGGCTGTTTTGGAGTTGTAACCTAGTGTTGTGATTAGCCCTGCTAAAAATACAATGAATATAGTGGTTTCAGCTGATTTTGGTGTATATTTGTGTATTTTTTTTAAACCTAGTCCTGATTCGCATAATTTGAAGAAATCCTCTATTTTTCCACGTATAGGTTTGTATCGCTTCCAATTTTCTATTTTTTGGAGTAAAGTCTTGGTTAATGTTTCGTATAGTTTTTTAGCTTGGTTTTCTGTCTTTTTATTTTTGAATACGCGTAATGGGTAGGTTAATTTGTCTTTGAGTTTTTGTAGCTTGAATTTTTCTTTTGGGAAAATTAAAGGAACGATTTTGTATTTGGATATGCCGATTTGGTAGTTTTCGTATTTGTAATATCCTCTGTCGAATATTATGGTGTCTTTTTTTCGGATTATTCGTCTTTTACGGAGGTTTTCCATTATTTCTGAGAAGATTTTGGTGTCGTGTGGTGCTCCACTGTGGATTAAAATGGCAACAGGTATTGCAGATTTGTGTTCTATGACTATGGTGGCTTTAAATTCTATGTAGAATCCGTAGGAGGATGTTGCGTAGCTCCATTTCAAATTTTGTTTTTTTAGGTATTTTTTGGAGCGATGTTTACGTTTAGTATTGTAATCTAAATCTACAGGTGTGGCATCAATAATAAATGTTCGTTTTCCTCGTCTTTTAATTGGTTTAGTTTGCATTAATATGCTGTTTGTAATTTTAACGAATGTATCCGGTTGGAATCGTGAGTTGAATTCTGAGATTTGAAGTGCGCTGGGTATTTCATTTATTTTGAAGAATTTTTGCAACTTTTTATCTCTTTTAAGTTCAGAAACAACGAATTCAATTGTTGTATTGAATAAAATAGCAGTAAATATGATTTTGATTGATATAATCATCATATTGGTGTTTTTAACACCTTTAGAAGCGATTATTGTTCGTAATTTTCGAGAACCGATAATTTTAAATATTTTCTCTAACAAGATATAGTTTGGGTCTTCTTTACTGTAATTTAAGTGGTGTTTCATTTTTTTCGCCAAATAAATGTATATAAACATAAATACTTAAATTTAACGGTTTAGAAGCCTAATTATTCTTATAAGGTTAAAATTAAATTGTATTTTACGAAACTAGTTATCAATGAGCTCATTAAATATAAAAAACAAGAAGTAAAATCCTTCTTTCAACAAGAAAAATCTAAGACCCTACATTTATTAATTTACAAAACAATCTTAAGAATTTATTTAATTTGCTTATTTAAGAGTTGGGGCTTTAAATTGGTCAGATTTAGAATTTAACATCCATTTATAGGGATAATAAATTTTGGTAAAAATAAACCTAAAATAGAATTATACATGAATTGGACAGTTCAATGATTTAAAATTAGACAGTAAGTGTTATTTGGTGAATCTTTTCATTACTTCACGGGCAGACTTGGTCTTCACCAGAATAGAAACCTTCATACCCTTTTTCAGAACTATGTCTGGTTTTGGAATGGTTATATCTCCGTTTTCATACACTGCCACGATTATAAAGTCTTCGGTAGGGCTGATATCTCCCACTCTCTTGCCAACCACCTTCTCATTTTCCAGGTTAAAATCAAGTAGTTCGGCATCACCCTTCCCCATCACTACCAGGTCAGCGATTTTAGGTCTGATAATCAGTTTTTCCAGGTAACTGGCTGCGGTGATCTCGGGGCTGATAACCGAGTCAATACCAACCTTACGGAATGCCTCAGCATGACTGGGTTCACTTACCCTGGCAATTATTTTAGGAAGTTTGAACTCCCTCACCAGGATGCAGGCCAGAAGGTTAGCTTCATCATTTCCAGTGGCGGCCACAAAAACATCTGCACTGGACACATTAGCCTCTTCCAGAGTTTTGGTGTTGGTACCGTTACCACAAATCACCAGTGCATCCAGTTCTGCTGCAGCATTGGTGCATAAATTTTCATCATTTTCAATAAGAGTAACATCATGACCATCTGCAATCAAGAAAGAGGCCAGGTTCAAACCGACTCTTCCACCACCCATTACAACCACGTACATTTTGAAACACCTTTTAAGCAGCAATCAACATAATAATGACCATAATAATCGCACCAATCACCTTAAAGATTTAGTATTGAAAATGATAGTGCACCATATAGAATTAGTCGCTATCTATTAATAATTATATACAGTTTGCAGAATATCTTGAAACTAAAAGTGTTGGACCGGACTTAAAGATAGACCCTACTTTCCATATAAGTTTTCCGACAAATAGTAAAAACTTTATTTTAAGATTTTTCCCCATAATCATAGGGAAAAATCTAAATATCAATTGAAACTTGTTGGGTGAAGAATTAAGGATGTAAATGGAATTGGATACTGTATTAATGTAAAAATTAGGGAATGGTCTTTATTTCAATTGGATTAATTATCCAATTTGATTTTTAATTCTAAAAAATAGTATTTTATTCGAAAAAGAGTAGTAAGGGGGTGTTTAAAAAGTTATAAAAAATTTACTTAAACTGCCCCATGGGGTTGGTGTTGTTTTTTCAACACTATGGTACTGTCTGCGGAGTTTTTAAGGGCGATACTAAAACCAGGTTCTGCTCCAATAACCAGGGTTTCTTTCCCGTTTTCTTTGGCAATGTTGATCAGTGGTAAAAAGTCAGTGTTCCTGGTCATCAGTGCCACCACATCCACGTTGGGGTTGTGTATGGCTTCAAAGGCTTCAACTGCCATTTGAACATCTATGTCTCCGGCTACAATAATAGGGGATAAACCCTGGTTAACAATGGCTTCAATAAGTTTATCTGATGCATACTGGTTTAGAAAAACCTTCCCCACCTTTATTTTCCCGTAATCTGCAAGTATTTCTTGCACTACGTCCAGATCAAAGTTGAATTCCTTTCGTAGCATGTTAGGTCCATCAATTAATAAAGCAACACTTTTAACATGAGATTCTCCCATTCGAGGGATGTATTCTTTAAATTTTTCGAGGTTACGCATTTTTCCTCCTGGTTCTATTCAATGATAAACACGAGCCAGGTGTTTAAATATAATATTATTAATAATTTTATAGTTCTTATCATTATTCTTAAATGTTTGTTTTTTAAGCTTTTTAAACCATGCATGACATTGAATTCATATGGTTTCAGTCATAACGATTCTTGATATGGTCCTTTTAATTCTTTTGGAATTAATTAAGAACTAGTCTATTTTATTTAATCCCAATAATAAATAGCTATGCCCAAATTACACCCAAATATCTGATAAATCAAGAGAAATTTAAGCAGCCCTAAATATGCTGATTATCTTTTGGAATACTTTATTGGGTTAAATCTAGATTTTACTTATAAAAAAAGTTTAAAAAAAAGATTTCTCTGAAATTATTTCATTTTTATAACTGGAAACTGTACTTCGGTTAAAAGTTCGCTTTCCGGAACTTCTTGGGGATCGTTGAGGTACACTTCAGTCACTGGCCCTACAATATCGTAACCATTTTCAACAGCATAATCCACTACGGCATGTATAACTGGCCCAACCTTGGTATAGGGTCCTTTGTGAATAGCTGACAGAACCGTGTGTTCAGGGATTTCTTTGATACCTATTTTACCTTCGGCCACGGCATCTCCCTTAAATGAAAAACCAATCTCGTATCTCAAGTCTTCCTCAGCCACATCTTCGGGGCTGTTGTAGTAGGTTCCATAAACCCGGCCAGCCATTTCAAGCTTTTTTTCCATAATCCATTGTCCTACTTCCTGTATGTATTCAGGAATCTTATCATAAGTTCCACTGTGTGGAATGTAAGCCACTTTGGCTTCTTCAATTCTTTTTTCTATTACTTCCATGGTTCCACCATAACCTTAGATTTGTTTTTCATTTGGTACATATTTTATTGATTGTTAAATGATCATCATTTCCCGAAACCTTTATATATGAACTTCACCAACTATTCATAACTTTCAGTAAGTACTGAAAATTAAGAAAATAGTAAAAGTTTTTAAATGGGGTTTAGAAAATGAATGAAATTCTAGAAACAATTAAAACCAGAAGAAGTGTTCGTAAATATCAAGATAAGCAGATTAAAGATGAAGAACTGGAAAAAATCTTAGAATCAGCCATATACGCGCCTAACGGGGCCAATACTCAATCCTGGCATTTTACAGTAATTCAGAATAAAGAGCTGATAAACCAGATCAATGAAGGGGCTAAAGAAGTGATGAAAAAGATAGACATCCCCTGGATTGCCAACATGGGGAAATCAGAGGACTTAAACATCTTCCACCATGCACCAACGGCAATTATTGTATCTGCCAATAAGGAAAGCCCAACTCCAACTGAAGATGCTTCGGCAGCAACACAGAACATGCTCCTGGCAGCAGAAAGCATGGATATAGGATCCTGCTGGATTGGTTTTGCCAAATTCTACTTCATTAACTTGGAAAACATGAAAAAATTCAAAATACCTGAGGGTTATGAAGTTAAATCTGGAGTTGCTCTGGGTTACAAGGCCGGAGAAAATCTAAAAGCCCCAAAAAGAAATAGAAACGTGTTCACTTACTTCAGATAATTTAGAACTTGGAAATGATAATATGGTGAAAAATGAAGATTCTCCCAAGGAAGAATTTAAAAAGGCTATATATAACAGTTTCAGAGCTTTGGGGGTGGATGATTTCCCCTCCATGCTGATGTCAGTTCTTCAAAGTGAGCCGGAAGAGATATCACTAGGTGAACTATCCCAGATGACTGGTTACAGTCTCTCTGCATTGAGTACCACTCTTAAGGCCATGGAAGAAAACAACATGGTGAAACGGTTTAAAAAACCAAAATCACGGAAAGTCTACGTTTTCATGGATAAAGACCTGGTTACACTCTACACTGAGCTCCAGAAAAAACGTTATAACCAGTCGTTGCTACCATTTTTTCAAATACTGCCCAGAATAATCCAGAAATATAAAGATAAAGAAGAATTTAAAAGCGAAATTGAGATGTTGGAAGACTTCGGGGAGCAGTTAAAATTTTTAGATGAACAAAGCCGAAAATTTATTGAAGAATTAGAAAAATGGAGAGATATCAGGGGAAAATAATTTAAAAGAGGTTGTAAAATGAATAAAAATTTGGATAAAGGGTTAAACCGGAGTTCTGATTGCGCTCCGATAAGTTCCCTCTACTGCAATTTGAAGTTAAGGATAACTGGTGATCTCAAAAATAAAGACCTGGAAAAACTTTATAACTGTAATTTATGCAATCATTGTCATCTTGCAGGGGTTAATCAAAGTGCAAGGGAAAATGTGGTGAAAAAGGGAATCATAGCTCGGCATGTTGCAGAAATCAGGGAAAAAATCGCTAAATTCGGGAATTCCTATGGGATTGAAAATGAAAAAGGGGATGATGGGACTTCGAATACAGAAACCCTGTTATTTAAAGGATGTACACCTACTTATAAAACTCCGGAAATACTCCTGGCAGCAGAAAATATTCTGAAAGCCGAAAAAATAGATTACAGTAACCTCGATAATGAAACCTGTTGTGGTAACATACTGTTCAATCTGGGTGATGTGAGTGCTGGTGAAGAAGCCGTAAGAAGAAACATTGACAAATTTAAACAAAAGGGAGTTAAAAGAATCATAACCTTGTGCCCGGGATGTTATAATGCACTTAACAAATATTACCTGGGTAATGATGGATTCAACCCTGAGATAATCTTACTCGCTGATTTAATCAGTGAAATTACCATTAAAGGTAAATTCAGCATTCAGGATCCCTGCCACGCACGGGAAAAGGGGCGAGTGGTAAGAAACATCCTTCCTCATTCAAAAAACAAAACTAACAGTCCCTGCTGTGGAGCTGGAGCAGGGGTCATGGCTCATAACCCGGTAATGGCCACCAGTAAAGCCCTGAAATCTTTCGAAGACAATAAAACTACGGTGACATATTGTCCCTTCTGTTACCTTAATCTGACCCGAGTAAAACCAGGAAAAGTAAAGGACCTATACATATTAATAGATGAAAATAAAGCCATTAACCCTGAAATCAGCCCCTATTAGGATACTAAGTTTAATATTCCAGTAGTTGAATATTACTAAGGATTATTTGTAATAATTCACGAAATGTACTCATTACTTATGGTTTTGGCTGATAAGTTCCTGGGTAGGGGGTTAATTTAGGTTTATGAGGTAAGTGGGTCATATCTATAATCTAAAACCCCCATAATTATATCTTAAATGAAAAAAACTATATTTTCATGACAACAAGTTATTCTGATTCAATAAATAATTGGGTGACCACCAGTCGTATTGAAACACTGGTAGATGGTATATTTGCCATTGCCATGACCCTCCTGGTTTTAAGCATAGGTGTTCCTGATGTATCTTCGGTATTGAATGAAGCCGCATTACAACAGCAACTGTGGGATTTATGGCCCAAACTACTAAGTTATGCCCTTAGTTTCTGGATACTGGCCGGGTTCTGGAGGGTTAATCACCAGCAATTTTTCTTCATTAAACATTCCAACACTACTTTGATCACCATCAATGTTTTCTGGCTGCTTTTCATAGCAATGGTTCCTTTTTCCACCGAGATAATTGGAGAATTTGGTAATTATTTTACAGCCAATATGATATTCCAGTTGAACCTGTTTTTTGCCGGTGTCCTGTATTGTGTCAACTGGGTCTATGCAGTCCGTAAAGGATTGGTAGATGAAAAATTAGATGAATCATCCAAGAGGATGGTTACTCGAAGCAGTATGATTCTACCATTTTTATCCATAGTAGCCCTTGGATTGTCTTACTACTTCTTTGCTTGGGCTAATCTTGTGTATTTAGCCAATCCACTAATAAAAAAAATCATCCAGTAAAATAGTGGTAGAGTAGGGATAAATATTACACCCTACTCCTATCACTACATTTTTTTTCTGATGGCAGGATGCGTATTCACCCATTATACAACCACCAGTAGTCTTCAAACTTCGAGAAGATTACTTACAAGATATTCTACTCTTTAATCACTGGGAACTGAACTTCAGTTAAAAGTTCACTTTCGGGAACCTCATCTGGACTATTGAGATAACTTTCCAGAACCGGGCCCATTATCTGGTAACCCTCCTTTTGAGCATATTCAACCAGGGCCATGTAAACTGATGCTGCCTCACTGTAGGGTCCTTTGAATATGGTGGAAACCACCTGGTGTTCTGGAACTGTTTTTATCTGAATACTCCCCTCACCATTTAATTCACCAACAAAGGCCGCTCCCACTTCCCAATCCAGTTCTTCTTCTGATACTTCCAGTGGATTGTTGTAATACAAACCGTATACTGGTATTTGTATCTCCACATTCTGGGTCATAAGCCACCCCACCACTTTTCCCAGAGTTTCCGGGATCTGCATATAACTACCTTTCATGCGTATGAATGCCATCTGCTGCTGGGGAATCTTTTTTATCTCAATTTCCATCATCACACTTCCAAATCATTCTTTTAGTTTCCAAATACACATCATTTAGATTAAATGTGGGCTGGTGATATAAATGAAGTTTTTCCAAGGGTTTGAAAAGTATTATAACTGCACCGAAATTATTATCGTTATTTTATTAATTTAGAAGGGATATAATAATGGTTAGTACATTCCATGTGAGTGACAAAATGGCCAGTTACACCTTCTTAGACTTAATTGATCCAGAAAGAATAAAGAAAATACTGGAAATATTCCATGATCTTACCGGTATAACTTCTACTTTAATAGATTCTGAAGGTAACATCTTAACCTGTGCTGATGGAACCTGGGTTGCTGCGGGTTGGCAGGATATATGCATCAATTTCCATCGAAAGCATCCAGAAACACTTAAAAGGTGTCTTGAAAGCGATACGCATCTTTCTGGTAATTTAACTGCTGGGGAGAAATATTCCTGTTACCATTGTCTTAATGGGTTGGTGGACATGGCAGTACCGGTTTATGTGGGGGGTGAACATTTAGCTAATGTATTCGCTGGCCAGTTCTTTTTCCAACATCCAGATGAGGATTTCTTCAGAAAACAGGCCCAAAAATATGGTTTCAACCCGGAAGAATATATAAATGATTTAAGGAAAGTCCCGGTTTTCGATGAGGATTATATCAATAAAGGAATCAAATTTTTAGTGGAATTAGCTGAAATAATTGGTGAAATGGGATTGAAGGAGAAATTACTCCTGGAAACCAATGAACAACTTGAAAAAAGCCATAAGGAACTACTTAAAGTAATAACTTCCATGCCTATTCCCATGGGCATTATAAACTCTCAAAATGGGATGATAGAGTTATTAAATGATAAATTCACAGAATTTACAGGTTACAGCTTGAATGAAGTCCCTGACATGAAAACATGGTGGAAAAAAGCATTTTCAGACGAAATTATCCGAGAAAAGACTAGGAATGATTGGATTCATCGTAGAAAAAATGTTGAAATCACTGGTGATGATATTGTTCCCGTGGAATCTGAAATTACTTCTAAAAAAGGCTTAAAAAGAGTAGTAAGATTCTATCTGAGGCCCATGGAAAATTTTGACATAGTATCCCTGGTTGATTTAACGGAAATACGTAAAGCTGAAGAAAAGGAGCGCCAGTACTATCAGGAACTCCATACCATAAATGAAACATTCATCCAACTTCTCGGTGTCCAGAGTGATGTGGAAATATTCAAGATAATAGGAAAATCAGTTAAAAACCTTTTACCATCTTCCATGGTCACCATAAGTTCCCTGGTGTCAGATAAAAGACATATGAAAATTGTGGATGTTTTGGGACTGGAAAAATTCACAGATGCCCTGGAAAAATTCAAGATAGACCCATTCGCATTGACTTTTTCTTTAAGTGAACTGGATTCAAAATTACTATTCCTGCACCAGGAGGGGAAACTGGTCCGATCTGAAGAAGGCATATATGGGGTTGTAATGGGTAAAATACCTCGCAAAGTATGTGAATTAATAGAAAGATTTGTGAATATTGGTGAAGTTTACAGCATTGCTTTTTTATGGGAAAAAAATCTTTATGGGGGTTTGGTTATTCAAATTCCTCAAGGAGAAACCCTTCATCATAAAGAAGCCATTGAAACTATTGTCCATCAGGCTTCCATTGCCATTCAGCGCATTAGGGCAGAAGAAGATCTGATTAAAAGTGAAGACAAGTATCGGGCCTTCATCAACTCCACCTCGGACATGGCCTATCTCAAGGATAACCACTTTAGATATGTAATGGTTAACCAGGCCAATCAAAAGTTTTTCAACCGTACTGAAGAAGAAATCCTGAATAAAACTGATTTTGATTTAATGCCTTTAGAATCGGCTCAGAACTGCCGTGAAAGTGATGAAGAAGCTTTAAAAAATCAGAAAATACTTGTTACTGAAGAAATAATTGGAAAAAAGATATATGAAACTTTGAAATTCCCGGTGAATATTGGGAATGAAAAAATGGGGGTGGGAGCTTTCATCCGTGATATTACTGATAAGAAGAAAGCTGAGAAAGCCCTCAAAGAATCTTTGGAAGAAAAAGAAGTTCTTCTAAGAGAAATTCATCACAGGGTTAAAAATAACATGCAAATAATTTCCAGTCTTTTAAATCTGCAGAAAAAGTATGTGGAAGAGGAGGAAACTGTTAACATCCTGGTAGAGAGTCAGAACCGGATAAAAACCATGGCCATGATCCATGAGAAACTCTACCAATCTCCCAACTTAACCAGTATAAACTTCAAGGAATATACCGAAAAACTGGTTAATGATCTCTTTTATTCCTATGGTAAGAAAATGAGTGTAATTAAAACTTCTTTCCACATGGAGGAGGTTAAAATAGGTCTGGACACAGCAATTCCATGTGGTCTGATTTTGAATGAACTGGTAACCAATAGTTTGAAATATGCCTTCCCTGAGGATAGAACTGGAATTATAACAATTAAATTTAGATCAGAAGGTGAATATTTCATTTTAAAAGTATTAGATGATGGGGTGGGAGTGCCTGAGGATATTAAACTTGAAAATAAGGATACATTAGGTTTTCAATTGGTAACCAGTCTGGTAAAACAGTTAGATGGCACAGTTCAGATGGATAGGTCCCATGGAACATCTTTCACCATCAAATTCAAGGAACTGCATTATAGCGATCGAATGTAGATTAATGGGCATTTATCACTAGACAAACTAATATCTCACCACACCCTCAAATTTAACCGGTTAAAAATCCAGTTTACCTTCAAGAAACCTTTCAACTCCCTTTTTTTGATTTTTTTAAGATTTTTAAGATTAGCATCATTATGCACTGGTTTTAAGAAGTTGAACTTCGCGCAGTTTTCAAATTCATTACACTGCCAACAGCCCTGATATTCATTTTTCAGGGCACACTGGGCAATTTCACAATACTCAGAACGTGAACTACCCTTACATCCTTTGCATCTTAAATTTTCCATAGCCCCTAAACATTGGAAACATTCAGGGTAGCTTTTAAATTCTTTAAAGGGAATAACTTTTGCCACTTCATCAAACTTGTATTTTTTCAATTCTTCTCTCAGATCTCGGGCTAAATCAGCAATCGAACCGGTATAACCATGACAATCCCCACAGTAGAGTCCACAGTAACTAACTAAACTATCATCAATCTCGGTTTCACTTATATTTCTAGTTAATTTTTTTTTATCCATTTATTCCCCTCCCATCCATTATTATTCTTTCTTTAATCCACAGGATATGGGTTTCCAAATTCTACAATTTAGAACATACATAACTAATTAGATTTTCTCCTTCAACTTCCACAGAATCAATTGAAAATCCAGATTTCACCAGTAATCCTTCCATAATCCAGTCATAGGTGCTGAACTCATCACGGATATGGGTGTTGGTTTCACTGGCCAGGGGAGCACCGGCAAGATCCCGTATATTTTTTATCATACCTTCAATAGCCCTTTGATGGTCCTGAACTGGGAAGGTGAATACTACATCAAAAAGATATAATTTACCACGGGGTTTTAGAATTTCTGCTATTTTTAAAAGTGCCACGGATTTCCAGAAATCAGGCAGATGGTGCAATGCTAATACAGAAATGATTTTATCCACCTCAAAAGATGCTTCATGATTGTAGGTTAAAAAGCCTGCATGGTGAGTTTCAATATTTTCTATATTTTGTTTTTTAGCCTTTTCATTGAGAATGCCCAGCATCTCTTTTGAAACATCAACACCGATAACCTTCTGACAATACTTGGCCAAATTTAACGTAATCCCCCCTGTTCCGCAGCCAAACTCCAGGGCAGTGTCTCCTGGTTTAACATTCAACCGACGGATAATTACCTGTGTTTCTTCGTCAAAATTCCGGAACTGGTGTTGATCATCATATTCTCTGGCTATTTTCGGATTTAAATAATCCACTCCAGATTGTTTTTCATTATAATACCATTCTGGGTTCATTTTTAATCTTTCCCCTCATAATCCCATTTAACAGGAAAAATTCCTCTTTTACCTAATTTTTCCTTTAAAATCCTTATTTTAGGCATACATATCCAATATTATTATGTTGATTAAGATTAACTACTTTAACACCTATATATATGAACTGGCATCAGCTAATCTGATATCTCACAGTATGGGCTATTAAGGAATATGTCGATTATCAAAAGACTGATGAGTACCAGTTATGTGCCATTTATTTATATCAGATAAAATCATTTATAATGAAACCCTATCTGGAATCAGTGATTTTTATGAGTTCTTTAAATTTTGAGAATCTAAAGGCATTAGCAGAGAGATTTGTCTCCCAAATGTTAGAGAAAAATTATGACAGGGCAGCCAGCCAGTTTGATGACCAGATGAAAACTGCTTTTCCTGAATCTGAGTTAAAAAAGTCATGGCAACGTGTAACTCTACCAGCAGGCGATTTAATCCAGATGGGTGTGTTGCAAACTGCTGAAATGGAAGGCCATCGAATTGTTAGTGTCAGATGTCAGTTTGAATTGTCTGCTATTGATGTACAATTGGTATTTAATAGTCAGGGCCAAATTAGTGGATTGAGTTTAATACCCTCAAAAACTGAGTACCATCCACCTGCCTATGTAGATACTTCCACTTTCCAAGAGGTGGAAGTGACTATTGGGAAGGGTAAATGGGCAGTGCCAGGTACCCTTACAATCCCAAATAGTTCTTCTGATAATACTGAACCGTTTCCAGGTGTGGTGCTGGTTCATGGTTCCGGCCCCAATGATCGGGATGAAAGTATTGGCCCCAACAAAATATTCCGTGATCTGGCATGGGGCTTGGCTTCAAAAGGAATTGCAGTGCTAAGGTACGATAAGCGAACTCTTAAACATGCTTCAGAGTTCACAGAGGACCTGGTTTTGAAGATGACTGTCAAAGAAGAAGTCATTGAAGATGCACTACTAGCAGTTAACTTAATGCGCGAGGCACCTGAAATCGATTCAAAAAATGTTTTCTTGTTGGGTCACAGTTTAGGTGCGTCTGTTGCCCCTCGTATCGGAGAGCAGGATCCGGATATAGCAGGATTGATTATCATGGCCGGGAATATCCGCCCACTTGAAGATACTATCTTAGAACAATTCACCTACCTTTACAGTCTGTCTGGATCTATAACAGATGAACAGAAGGCCACACTGGAATCTTTGAAGGTTAAAGTTGCCCGTGTCAAGGACCTCAAACCTTCGGAGGAAGTTCCATCTAAAGAACTACCTTTAGGAATCTCTGCCACATATTTCAGGGATTTAGGCAGCCACCCCACTGAAGAAATCCTTAAAAAACTGTCCATGCCAATGTTGATTTTGCAGGGCGGACGTGATTACCAGGTTTCACCCACCCAAGACTTTGAAATATGGAAAAACGAATTGAAAACCCGGGAAAACGTGTATTTAAAACTTTTCCCCAGTTTAAATCATTTATTCATTGAAGGGGAGGGTAAATCAACCCCACAGGAATATGGGGTTGAGGGTCATGTTAGTGAAGAGGTGATAGAAGTTATCAGTCAATGGTTAAAAGTTGGGTAGAGCCAGACATTTAATCTGTTAAATAGCTACCTTTCATTTCCTTTATTTTTCCTTTATTCCCATCTGGAGGATCAATAAAATGTCATATAAATCCCATATACCCAATGCACTAACATCCATCAGATTCCTGGCCGGTCCCATCTTTTTTTACACATTCTTAAATGATTTATTCTCAGCATCACTTTTTATACTAGTTTTTTCAGGCATTACCGATGTATTGGATGGTTATGTAGCGAGGGAAATGGGCACATCCTCAGATAAAGGAGCATATCTCGATGTGACTGCGGATTTTCTCCTGATTCTAATTTGTTTCGGGGCCTATATCATCAGAGGATGGTATGATCCCCTGATCATGGGGTTAATCATCACCATGTTCTTGCTTTTCGTGGCCACATCCGGCTTTGAGAAACCAGTTTACGATCCTCTGGGCAAATATCTGGGAGCTTATCTCATGTTAATGATATTAATCTCCCTCATATTCCCTGAACGAGTTATATGGCAATTATTGCTCATTTTGTTGATAATAATCTGTTTAACATCTGTCCTAACTCGCTTCTTCTTTATGCGCAGATCATATAGTTCCTAAACCTTTAAGTTGATAAACTTAAATCGCGCTGAACTTTACTAGATTAATGAAGAAAGTATCAGGGGGAACATGACATGCAACACTATATCTGCAGAGAAGTGACTGATCATGGCTGATTCCAATCCTTTTTTCCAGTAAAGCCAACCAAATATTATTGCACCAATTCCGTTCAGTACTATGGCTCTGGCAATTACCAGGGGGGGTGATAGCGGTAATTGATCCAGTTATAGGCAGGTGTCCGACTCCGAAGAGAATGGCAGTTATTATAATGGCTAACCATATTCCCACTGTGGTGGGCTTCCCCTCTGGGGTTTTTTTAATTTTGTAGAATATCCAGACTATAACTGTCATTACAAATAGTCTAAACAATATTTCCTCCCCAATACCACCATAGAAAGATGCTAAGAAGCTCTTCCAAACTGGTACTGTCAACTCTGCACCCTGGAGAATACTGGATGCTGATGTGAAGATGAAGCTAAATAAAATGATTAAAACACCGGCAAGAACTCCTAACTCTACTGAAATGCCTAAAATTGATTTAAAGTAGTTTCCTACTTCTTTACCTTCTAACCAACCCTCCAATATGGGTATTTTGAACCCAACACGTTTATATAGGGTTAAACCAACAAGGATGGCAATTGCAAACAGAATTATGCTTTGTATTAATTGTGCAATTAGAACAACCGGGGTGAAAACACTGGCTAATGCCGGGCTGAGTGCCAGGGCATAGGGAAGGACCAGCACACTGGCAATAATACTCGTCACAAAAAGAATCAGAAATAATTTCCAATTAATGTTTAATTTCATATTTGTCACCTACTCAATACTTAATTTTCATGTTCATCAATATTATTAACGTATTTGAGGAGTATAACCTTTTGGTGTTATTAATAAAGTTAAGTAAACTTATTATCTTTCATTTTTTAATAGATCTGTTAGATTAAGCGCCCAACTACGTATACCCTCCCAGTCACGGAAATCATGACGTTTAGTTGGATCTAATCCCTTTTTTTCCAAATCTTTTTTGAAAAATCTTTTGGTGAGGTTAAAGGCTATTCCATGTTTGGCATCAGGGTCATAAACACTACCAAAAAGTCCGGTTGCCACTGGTTGATTTATCAGATTCTTGGCTGCCACTTCATCCAAGTATTTCTCTTGGCCTTCAGCCTGACTATCTTCTTCATTGGCCGCACCACAACTAACAAATAGGGCCACCTTCTTCTCCGCTAGGGTGGATTTATTGTTATTTAAGAATTTAAGGGATCCTTTGGTCCATTTACCCATCTTTATCCCACTTCCCACTATCACCAGGTCGTAAGGGGTGGCATCACAATCCTTGATCCTTCTGATATCGACCAAGTCAACTTCCACTCCTTCTTCCTGAATAACCCTGGCTATTTCTTCTGCTATCTCTGCAGCGGTGCCGTATCGACTTCCATATGCAACTAACGCTTTCATGAATCATCAACTCCTTATTTTTTAGTTTCCTTGTATAATTCACTGGATGTTCTTTCCAGTTTACCCATTATTTCAAACAAATTTTTTATATCAACATCTTCCAGTCCCTGGAATAATGAGACTATGGATTTAGTATTTTCTGAAGTTCTCTTGTCCCAGTACTCAAAACATTCTGCTGTGACTTTTAAACGGTTGATACGCCTATTTTCAGGGTCTCGTTCTATTTTCAAAAATCCTCTAGCTTCCAGACGAGTGGCTAGTTGTTTCACATTCTGGTGGGTAGTGCTCATGGCATCAGCCACCTCTTGCATGGAAGGAGGATTTCGAAAGGCATTGGCCATCACGATCATCATCAGCCATTGTTTGGTGGTTATCTGGTCATCGGCCAGATCTTTGCCGATTATATATCCCCATCTCTGCTGAATAAGGAATAGGACTATTAAGATGTATTTTTCCATCTCCAACCTTTCCGAACGGTATTCTTCCTTAATTTCATTTGAATCCTTCATTATTTTACCCGCATGGTTTTTACAACACTTTTATGTGCTTCAACATATTTATTTCCATTCTAGGAGCCCCTTACCTGGAAGTAGAATGCTACAAAAATTATGATTCCCAGTACAGTGACAATTCCCCAATAGGTAATATATTACATATTTAGGTAATATATTACCTAAAAAGTACGATTTACTATATAAATTTTGTGGTGGTACCCATAAAAACATAAAATTCAAAAACCTATTATAAAATAACAGGGAGGGGGGCTGATTAAATTGAAAAATTCACATTCCCACCACAAAATGGGACACCAAACAAAATCAGATGACCATGACCATGATGGAGATGGGCATGATCATCATCACATGATTGAAGATTATAAGAGACGTTTCTGGATTTGTCTAATTTTAACCATTCCTATACTTATTTTATCCCCTCATATCCAGCACATCTTTGGAGTGCATGATATCCTGATGTTTCCTGGTGATGTTTACCTACTCTTCGCCCTATCATCAGTGGTATACTTTTACGGGGGCTACCCCTTCTTTCAGGGAATTTACAATGAACTTAAGGCGAAAAATCCAGGAATGATGACCCTGGTGGCCGTGGCAATCACCACTGCTTATCTTTACAGCAGTGCAGTGGTTTTCGGACTTCGGGGTGAGTTATTCTTCTGGGAACTGGCAACCCTTATCGATATCATGCTCCTGGGCCACTGGTTAGAGATGAGGTCAGTGATGGGTGCCTCCCGTGCCCTGGAGGAACTGGTGAAACTGCTGCCCAGTCGTGCCCATAAATTAATGCCTGATGGGGAGACTAGGGATGTTCCCCTGGAGGATCTGTCAGTGGGTGACCAAGTGTTAATCCGGCCGGGAGAAAAAATCCCGGTGGATGGGGAGATAATTAAGGGCGAGACCAGTATTGATGAATCAATGCTTACCGGTGAATCGAATCCAGTTTACAGAATTAAAGGCCAAAATGTAATTGGTGGTGCTATCAACGGTGACGGAGCTATCCGGGTGGAGATCCAGAAAACAGGGGAGGACTCTTTCTTATCCCAAGTGATAAAACTGGTGGGAGAAGCTCAAAAAAGCAGTTCACAGACACAAAACCTGGCGGATCGATTCGCAATGTGGCTGACTGTAATCGCCCTCAGCTGTGGTTTCATAACTCTAATGGTCTGGTTGGTATTAACTGGCCAGGATATGGCCTTCTCCTTAGAAAGGGCGGTGACCGTTATGGTCACCACCTGCCCCCATGCCTTGGGTCTGGCCATACCGCTGGTGGTTGCTGTTTCCACTGCTTTAGCTGCTGGAAACGGACTTTTAATTCGTAACAGGACATCATTTGAGAATGCCCGCAATATAGATGCGGTGATTTTTGATAAAACCGGTACTTTAACCCAGGGTAAATTCGGAGTAACGGAAATCATACCTCTGGATGATGAAATTGATGCTGAAGAAGTTCTAAAGTACGCCGCATCACTTGAAGCTTATTCAGAACACTCCATTGCCAGGGGACTGGCTAAAGAAGGCGATGAACACTATCCTGTTGAAAAATTCCAAGCCATTCCTGGCAAAGGGGTTAAAGGAATCGTCCATGACCATAATGTAGAGGTGATTAGTCCAGGCCACCTCGAAGAAAGGGGGTTTACCATGGACCCTGAAAAGTTGGAAAAACTATCCAGGAAGGGTAAAACCGTAGTTCTGGTAGTGATAGATGGAGTACTTAGCATAGCAGTGGCTCTGGCAGATATAATTCGGCCAGAGTCAAAGGAAACAGTTTCCCGTCTTAAAAATATGGGTATCAAATGTATCATGATCACTGGGGATAAAAAAGAAGTGGCTGAATGGGTTTCCAGCGAGTTGGGACTGGACCAGTACTTTGCAGAAGTTCTACCATCCCAAAAAGCAGGGGAAGTTAAAAAAATACAGGATGAAGGATTCACCGTGGCCATGACTGGTGATGGTATTAATGATGCTCCTGCACTGGCCCAGGCTGATGTGGGAATAGCTATTGGGGCGGGAACGGATGTGGCCATAGAAACTGCAGACATAATATTGGTTCGGAGTAACCCCCTGGATGTACTTAAAATAATCAAGCTAGCCGGTTCCACCTACCGGAAAATGGTGGAAAACATAGCCTGGGGTGCAGGATATAACATATTCGCCATACCCCTGGCAGCAGGTGTCTTATCAGCATATGGAATCATCCTAACCCCTGCTATGGGGGCGGTGTTGATGTCCGCCAGTACTATAATCGTTGCGGTCAATTCCAGGTATTTAAAGATGGGAAAATAGATTTTCTTTAAACATTTTTTTATATACTTTTTTTAATCCCTTTTTTTAATCCCTATTTTTCAACCCTATTCTTTTATCCTTAACCTATTTCTTCCATTTTTCAATTTCATGAGTAAAATACTGGTTCAAAATCTGCATGTACATTTCCCTGGGCAGAAGCTCCCTGCTAACTATCTGGAGGGTTTCTTCTGATATTTCACCATTACGTACAATTTGACGGCCGGCTTCCCTCGCTGCTTCCAGCACATCATCTACTGGCATGCCATGTTCCAACATATTCATCAATGCAGGACCATGAGGCCTTAGGAGTGCTCCAGCAAACTCATCATGGGAATTCTTACAGTATGCGTCCATATGGGTCAATAATGGTTGGAAGTTATCCATCTCCCATAATCCACAGTTGGACACCAGAACTATTTTCCCAGGTTTTACCCCTTCCCTTAAAGGATGTCGTAGATGGTTGTTGTGAACTTCAAAAAAAGGAAGAATTTGGGGTAACGTTCGGTCCATTATGTTCTTCATTGACCCGTTTACTCCATCGCAATAGACTGGTGAGGCCAGTACCACTACATCGGCCTGGCTAATTTTGGGATCAAGCCAGTTCATATCATCCTTCTGGATGCAGTGGCCAGGTGTTTTTACCATGCAGGCAAATTCACCCTGACAGGGATTTATGTTCAAATCCCGGGAAAAAATAAGTTCCACCTCTGCTCCCTCATCTTTTATACCCTCCAGGAAAGGATTCAGTATTAGGGCGGTGTTTCCCTTATTTTTTTGGGGGCTGGAGTTGATGGCTACTACTCTCATATTAAATCCCCCAATTATTTTAACTCTACAATGCTTTCACAGTACTCATCACCAGTGCACATCCTTTTGGTGAAATACTGGGTGTAGCGGGGATTTATGGATTCAACCGCATTGGTATTGTATGCCTGACAATGTTCAGGTGTCCCGGATAATGGTGCTCCAATTTCATTATGGGCATTTAACATGGGACAACTTGTTATTCTGTCCACAATGCGATCTTCAGTGGATTCTATGGTGTGGCTTTCTATTTCTGGCCCTAGGGTAATGGAGGAGATAATTTCCCAGGTTTTACTGGTTTCAGCAGCGTTTTTAGCAGGTAATTTAAGCATTTTTGCAGTTTCACCTGCCTGCTTTCCCCCCTCAGCCATTAACATATTCTGTATCTGATTCACCACTTCATCCCCAACTGCTTCACGGAAAGCCATATCCTGAGCTGCTGCAGCAATATTAGCTGATTTGGTGGTGATCTGCCACCTTACTTCGGCTGGGATGTTTCCAATTTCCATTTATATCACCTCTTTTTTGATTTAAGGAGTATTACTGGGAATTTTATTCCTAATCAGAATTCTTCAGGTCATCTGGGATAATTTCATGGGTGGATCTCACAATTAATTCAGATGCAACTTGCAAATAATGTTCAAAATCTATTTTATTGTGTTTCAATAGTAATTTTTGTTCAGTGGTGGGGGTGAAAGCATTGCTGAATGCCATACGGTTAAATATGGCTGTAGTCACTGGATCCAAGTTGTCACGTATTGTTCCTTCTCCTATTCCTTGGCGATAACAATCAGCCATCATCTGCACCATTTCATTGGTTGCCTTCAGGAATTCCTGTACATGGGGATCTTCTGGATCCTGAACCTTCATTTGGTATAATTCAGTTACTGCCATCCATTTCTGAGGGTTTGCTGCAAAAAATTCAACTGTACCTTCTCCCATGGCCCGAACCTTTTCAGAACCAGTTGAATATTGATCCATTTTCTCCTTCAGATAAACATTAAATTCCTGGTTGAGCCTGGCATTAACTGCAGCGAGTAAACTGCCTTTGTTTTTGAAGTAAAGGTATAAAGTTCCAGTGGCCACATCTGCATCTGTTGCCACTTTTCCCATGGTCATACCGGCCATTCCATCTTCAGCGACAAGTTTCTCAGCAGCATCCAAAATGGCTCTCCTCTTTTCCCCTTTCTTACGTTCCATTCGCGAGCTCATGGTATAACTGAAGTTTATGGTTTCTAATGTATTTTTCTAAAACGATGGATACAGTTTTTTAAACTGAAATCACACCATTCATTATGCAGGAACCTTTTTTGCACCATTAAGTGTGGGATAAGTACCTCAACATCTCTTAATGGTGAAATATTATGCTTGCACTTTACCTGAACCACCACAAGTTGGGCAAGTTTCAGTAATCTTTTTCCCACCGGATATCGATGTAACACCCGAACCTCCGCATTTTGAACACTTAATGGAAGTTCCTGCTAGTGAATTAGGTTCAAGACCACTACCACCACAACGTGTGCATGTTTCAACATAAATTTTTTCTATGATAGTTCCCATCCCACCACATGTTGGACAGGTTTTATACTGGGTTGTTGGTGAGCTTGGGTCACTTCCTAAAGAATTCCCACCTCCGGATCCTTGGCCACTCTGACTTCCACTGCTCTGACTTGAATTTCCCTGTTGTGTGGAATTATTTGAAAAATTCAATGCTATTCCTGTAGGTTGGGAAAAAACAAACGTTCCAATTAATCCAACCAACACTAAGGCTGCAACCGCTCCTAAAATCAGTTTTTGTTTATTTTTCATGATTTATCCTCTCCTTCTTCTGATTATCGCTAATCATTTACATACTCTCTAAAGAGGTTGATACTCATTGCAGAGGATAGTATTCGTAATGTGTTCTTTTTACTAATTTTAATATCATCAGGGCTTTAAAAACCTTTAAAATCATGAATAGTTATTCATTTACTTTAAAATGCTAATACGGGATAAATTAACGCTATTCAGTACCCTGCTTCTTGAAGAAGTTTTTGACCTTCAGGGGTGTTAACACACTGATCACAGATTCTTAGTTGAGGGCCGTTCTTCGGACTCTGAAATTGCTTTTCACAGACCGCACAGGTTAAAGTTACATACTCACTTTGAGTTTCAGTTTGTGTCTTGGTTTTTGGGGTGTTTGTTGCCTGAGTCGAGGTACTTATTGGTGTTTTTTGAACATTTCCTGAGTTACTGGAAGATGTTGGATTGGGAGTGGTGTTGTTTGAGGATGCATTCCCATGGGCCTGCATGGTCCAGACCAACCCTATTCCCAATATCAAGATTATCGCAATGAGTGCTACGATGATCCAATCTTTATTTTTCATTTTCTCCTCCGGGACAAATTTATGCAATTTAAATTAAAGATACGGGCTAAGGATATTACATCATGGTCCCGTCTCCTGGATCCATCCTACCATCGCCATTACAAGTATAACAGTGCACTATACCTCCGTTACAACCTGGTTGCCCACCCTCACATTTTTGACCGGTTTGAGGATCTATTCCGGTTCCATGGCAAATAGGGCAAGTATAGTAACCTTTACCATTGCAGATTGAGCAGGTTACACCTTTTGCTTCTGGTTGGGGATTGCTTGGTGCTTGCACTACTTGATCTTGGGAGTTAATAGCACTTTTTTTACTCACTTGGCTGTTTGTGGCGTTTTCATTACTCTGAGTCGTGTTATTTGTGGAATTATTAGATGAAGTCATAAAACCTGATGATTGAAATGCTAAAATTATAACTAATAATAACACCAATATGCCTATAATCAGTTTATGGCCGTTTTTCATTCCATTTCACCTCCTAGATAGTATTCAGATTCTTAGATTAATGGCAATTTAGCACAATTATATTCTTTAAGCCCTGGTTCTTCTACGAATAATCCCTGAATCTGTCTGATATCGTTAATTACTCATTATACCATTTTTTGAATTTTTTCCACATGCTTTCCGATGATTTAATTTGTGGGCGGGGAAGTCCTGATTTTTTAGGTGGGTTTGTCCCTCTTGAAATTGTTTTGGATAATTTTCCCTTTTCTTCCCTCAATTTCTGATTCTCATATTCCAGTTGAGATATGACATGTTTAAGGTGTTCTTTTTCATCCTGCCATGAATTTACAGGATTCAATTGTTTTGATACATTTTTACTGAGGGTGTGGCCAGTTATGGGGCTATCATTCCTATTTGGATCTTCCTTACCAATCTCCGGTCGATATATTGAATTTTTCTTTACAGATGGGTGAAATACATCTAAAGATCCTGAAGGACTCAAATCAGGATTATCAAGGTAATGAGTTAAATCCGCACCACATTTAGAACAGAAGTTCACTACTTCCATGTACTCTTCCCCACATTCAGTACAAAACATTTTTACCCCCTTAATCCAGTTTTTCTTTGGTTTTTCAGTAAGCTTTTTAGATAAATCCCGGCTGCAGCCCCAATTCCAGTTAAAACCCCGTAGATTATTAGTGCAACTAGCAGAGTTAGAAGTCCCCCACCAGCCACGTATAGTTCTAGGGATATTCCGTTTAGCGTGGCAACGAGAATTATAAGAATGTCAAACACTACTCCGGTCAAAACTCCCATAATAGCTCCATGAATGATCCCGTCCTTGTAGTCTGCCTCCATGATGTAGAGACTCACTAAACCTCCTAAAAAAAGTCCTAAGAATCCTCCCCACGGTCCGAAGACGATTTCAAATATTAAAACCAGCACTATCGTTATTAAAGTCCCTATTAAAATTGCTTTTAACTTAAACATCTAAAAACCCCCCTTAACAAAAGTTAACCTTTTTTTAAAAGAAAAAAATAGAAAATTGATTTTTTTATACAACACCTTTACCTCCACAAACCGAGCAAATTACTGATCTTGTTCCGGTTTTCTGTACTAGCGATCCCTTTGATCCATGACAGGTTGGACAAGTGAAATATACCCCCTCAATTTGATCATAGATCTGTCCAGAACCACCACAGCTACTGCAAGCAACCCATTCTACATAGCTATATTGTTCACTTATCTGTCCAGAACCTCCACATTTTGTACAAACTTGTTGATTAGGTCCAGGTTGTACAGGAGTCGGATTGCTGGTTTGAGTATTGGTCGGTGTGTTTGATGGTGTAGACTGTTGTTCAATAGCCACATCATTTTGAGATGATGAGAGGGATTGTGTTAGTGGTTTATAAGGTGAATACCATCCTAATAAGTGTTTAATCCCGGTGAAAAGATTTTCAAGCATGTTGTATCCAAAAATGTTAACGACGCGATAGTCAAGAAGCAGAGATATTTGTCCATTTTTAACCCCATATTCTTTTTTTAACTCCTCAGTAGCTGTGTTAATGTCCTCATTGAATTGTTTATCCGAGATGCCCAGTTCTTCCTTAAGTAAACTTACTTCACCACTGTGGGGGTCGATGTTTCCTCCTGTTAAAATGGCCCATATCTTAATTTGGGTGTTGTAGGAGTTGTTGATATTATCTGGATTGGATTTTTCAACTAGGTCGTAGATCACAGCTGGAGAAATATCTGCACTGGTTAGAGTTTCTCCCACTTTGGCTTTTTGACCGGGTTCCATACAGAAAGCGTAATAGGTTCCACCGTTGGAATCCGCTACTTGATGGGGTACGGTTCCAGCGGGGGTTACTTGGCTGGTGGTTGTTGCATTTCCAGTTAGATGTACAAATCTGGGTTCAGGTATGAAGGTTTCGTTTGGATTTTGGGTATAAGGCCAATCAGGATCTCTAAGTCCAGGAACTAATGGTTTCACCCAGTCAACAATAATAATGATTGGATCTGGAACTGGGATTGGAGTGATTTTCGGAAAAATCACGGTTCCATTAGGGGATTGAGATTCGTTTAGATTTGTGGTGTTGGTTGAAATTTTTGAAGTTTTTTTAACAACCACCATATCCTGTGAGTTTTGGTTAACATATACGGTTCCAGTTTGGATGGTTGTGGTTGTAGTTTGATTTCCTCCTCCAGATGAGTTTCCATTACCCTCAGGACTACCGCCTCCGGCTTGGCCCCCTCCTTCACCTCCAGGACTTCCACCACCACCCTGTCCCCCTGGCGGTGAAGGTAGTGTAGGGATTTCCTGATCTCCATAACTGGCGAAAGAAAAGCTTAAAAATCCAAAAATCAATAAAAAAGCCATAAATATGGAAATTGATTTATAATTCATAATTTCCCCCCTTAAACATTGATTTAATTTTAATTGGTGTCGTATTCTTAACAAATATTTAAATGAATATAATTCATTAATTATATGTAATTCATTAATGAATATTATTCATTATTCATATATAAAATTAACGGTAGGTTTGAAAAAATTGAAAAGGAGAACTCTTTTAGTTATTTTTAGGGGGTACATTTATTAGTAACGAATTAATCATTATAAAAGAAGTTAAATTAGGAAATAACATCTTAAAATTTAAGATTTCCCGGTTTAATTTAGCGTAATTCAAAGATCGGGTTACTTAAAATAATGCCCTTATTAGTTCATACCTTTTAATCCATATCAATTTCATTTCTTCTTTTTCATCACATAAAATATAGAACTAAACGATTCAGGATCTTTCTTAAACATTTTAATTTCATTTTCTTCATCTTTCAGAGCCTGATGGACTTGCGGATTATCGATATATTTTCCCTGCAAATCTTTAATGTGTTTTTCATAGGGCCGGAGGAATTGAGACCACCAGATGCGATGATGAACCATAAAAGAATCCAGTAACCTGTAACCTGATTTTTCAATGATGTCCTTCTTTTCCATGTGTTTCTGGTAGGGATCGTGAACCACCAGAAAACCATTATCTTTAATTAAGCGCCTCAAATCTTCCAATCCCTTCTGGAAACCAATGGCGAATATTGATCCTTCGGCCCAGATAATATCAAAACTTTCATCAGGAAAATCCAAATCCAATAACGAACAATTCAAGGTTTTAACTTGTTTTTCAAGTTTTTCGGATTTGATTTTTTCATCAAGATAATCAAGTGCATCTTGATCTATATCAGTGGCCAGTATCTCCCCACCACTAATTCTGGCAAGTTCAAGGGTAGGAACTCCAGTACCACACCCCACATCAAGTATTTTAGGATTATCTATTTTAGGAAGTTTGAAAAAAGCATTTCGAGTGTATATATTCAAATTCTGCCGGAAATGATCTTTATTTATTATTTTTAAAGTATTGGTGTGCATTATTTAATCCACCTTTTTCTGAGAGTTATGGGTAAACCTTAAAATATTCTGAAGGAGGCCTGTTCTATAGAATCCAAGAACCTTATTTTTCAGATATTTTCTGGAGTAACTCCTTTATTTCCACCAGTTCATCAACGATCCTTTCTGGAAGATCTTCAGGTTTTCCAATGGGTTCTTCAAAGGTTTGGACACCAACTGGTTTTTTGCCCTTCACCCGGTCCATGATAATATACCTGAGTTCTTCAAAACCTTCCACACCATCTATGGTTATTTCCGAAGAGTTTCCCCATCCCTGGTTGGGATTGGAATAACCGGCAGTTTGAATTTTTAACGATCCTATACTTAACATACGGGATATGGGTCCCTGGGCAATATCTATATTGGTGATTCGATTATAGGGGATAATACCCGTGTTTTTAAACCACACACCCCTTCTCCATTCTACTTCTTCAGAATCCAGTTTGTAACTGATGGAGGTATAAAATTTGGGGATCCAGTAAATAACAAAGATCAGGATCAACAGGAGTGGAACAGAAATGATAAGGGTTATCCATGATGCTACCATAAAAGCCAGGGGAATGTACCATATAAGAACCGAGAAAATAATGGTAATTACAAAGTATATAAAATAAAGGTTTCGCAGTTGTTTCGCAGGGTTAAACTCCTCTCCAATTTTCCAGTTAACCATATCATCACCTTTTAATGGGGTATATGTCCATTTATTTAATTGTACATCTGATTTACTTCATAAAAATATGGAAGATCTTGAGGGAAGATCTTCTGGAAACTGTTTATATTTTTGAAATTCCCCTTATAACTTAATTTCTCACTAGAATCAGGGAAAGTAGATGAAAATCACCACGGGATTGTAATAATCTTTAAACCAGTAAATCCATCAATCTCTAATTACAATGGTTCCGGCAACCATATCCCCAATTCTCTGTTTTCTATCAGACTTTACACTCACTATCAGACCCAATAAACCTGGTAGGATGAATGGAATCATATCTGCAACTAGGAATAGATTCCTTAAAATACTCTGCTGGTAGCTGATGGGTTTTTGAGTATCTTCAGCCACTACCCTAAGTCTCATGACTATTTTACCTATAGTTTTACCATTTTTTTCCATTAAAATCAGATAAAACAGAATTATGATGATAGTTAGGATTATCCATATTCCTGAAGCCAGTTCAGGGCTTAATATATCAGGGTTGGGAATGGTTAAGGTTAAAAACATCATTATTGCCAGTAAAACTCCAGATAGAATCGTAAATAGCATCATGTCAATTAAGAAGGCCACTAACTTTCTGGGGATGGAAGCACACTCCTGGGCTATTGGTTCCCCACAGTTCATACAATAAGTGGAAATACCTGGGTTGATGGTTTTACAGTTAAGGCATTGGATTTCTGATGGAATGTAGGGGGTTTCATTTAATCTGTGCTGAGTTTTGAATATTAACGATAATTTATCACTTTTTTTCCAGAATACAACGGCCAAAAGGATGAACGGCAGGATGAAGTAGGGAACACCCAGGGATGGTTCAAATCCCCTGGTAAACATGGATGGCAGGTCCCCCATGAAATCCACACCATTTACCATGGTGGTTACCAGGATGTTATTGGCAATATGGGCACCAATAGCAGTTTCCAGGCTGTTTTCTCCCAGGGTGATGATTCCCAGTACCATTCCAAAGATGAACATGTTAAAAACTGCTGTCAGGCTTGTGGCCATATTTTCACCATTCCAAAAATGTCCAATGGCGAAAATAACCGAAGTGAAAAAAAGGGGAAGGACTGGTTTCCGGGTTAAGAGTCCTATTCCCTGCATTAAATACCCTCTGAAAAATATCTCTTCGAAAGAGGCTTGTATTGAGAAAATAATTAAACTCAGGATTAGGAGGGTTAAAAATGGTAGATCCAGGGATAGTTTAACTGATGAGGGGTTGAGGAGCACATCCAAGAGGATGGCAACTCCCATAATCAGGGACCAGAGACCAGCCCCCTTTAACATCCTCTTCCAATTAAAACGGTTAACAGTGTTGATCATGTTAAGAATCTTTTTATGATGGATAAAACGGGAAAAACCATAGAAAATTAAAAAAGACAGAGTATAATATATCCCCAGAGTTACAATAAAAAGCAGGGGAGTTATCCCCTCTGTCACTTTATCTGGATTTATATCCATGTCAGTGGGAGGGGTGAGGATAATAAATGGAATTAACATCAATAGAAGAAGTATAAATGACCCTATCCAGGTTGTGATGCTAGTTAGGAGATATCTCCACCAGTTATTTTTTCCCTGGCGGGCATTGTCCAAAAAGGTTATTCGGTCCATCTTATCTTAACCAAAATCAATTTTATAGCCAATAAAGTCCTGGTTTTAATCGGATTAATATTATAATCTGTTGTTTTAGGGGTGTCGATGTTTTTTAGTGAATTGAAGAATATTGCTGTATTATTTATCCATTGTATATTAATATTACTGTCTATTTCAATAAAACGGTAATCATAATAAACCTGAATTCATTGAAATAAAATGAATCAGGATATTTTTAAATTATTTTTAACAAAAAAATCATTAGATTTTAATTTAAGCGCCGGGACTGGGATTTGAACCCAGGATGAGCATCGCTCATAGGATTTCGAATCCTACGCCTTACCTGACTAGACTATCCCGGCATGCACATTGAAATTAAATTCACCTGGCATTAATATTTTTGGTTGATAAGTCTTCTTGGTGTAAACATTTATATGTACATTTGAACATCCATTCATATGAACATTTTTGTTATCAGAATTGTTGTTTTATAAAGTGCAGAACATCAACTAAATAATAGGGGGATACAATGTCCGAAGACAATCATCAAAATCAGCAACGTGATTCAAAAAACGATTCATCAGATACATGCACCTGCTGCGGAGGCGACCCATATGGGGAAAAACAGCCCCGGTGGAAAAACAAACCCCTGGCCATAATTCTCACTTCAGCAGTGATCTTTATAGTGGGCATAATCCTCGAAAGATTCATGAACCAGGGCCTCCTTGCCGAGCTAGCATTCCTGGCAGTGGTGGCAGTTGCCGGGTTTGAAATAATAAACGGAGCCCTTAAAGGGTTGTCAAAGCTTCGTTTCAACATGAATCTGCTTATAACCATTGCTGCAGCAGGGGCATTTTTGATTGGTCACGGTGAAGAGGGTGCGGCAGTGATGTTTCTCTTTTATGTGGCAGAGTTTCTGGAGGACTATGCCAGTGAAAGGGCACAGAGATCAATAGCAGCCCTCCTTAAACTTGCACCTGAAACTGCACACGTCATTAGAAATGGTCAGGAAATGGAAATTCATACACATGCTGTGAACCTAGATGAACTGGTGGTGATTCGCCCTGGTGACAAGGTGCCTCTTGATGGATTGGTGGTCCGCGGGATCTCTGCTGTAGATCAATCACCTATAACTGGGGAAAGCATACCAGTTACCAAAAGAGAAGGTGACCAGGTTTTCGCAGGTTCCATCAACACCGAAGGCTACCTGGAGATCAGAGTAAGTCGAAAATCAGATGAAACTATCATATCTCGAATAATAGAACTGGTACGCCAATCTAAAAACAAAAAATCCCGGACAGAATCATTCATTGACAGGTTTGCATCCTATTACACTCCTGCAGTCATATTAATCGCTATCTTAGTAGCCACACTCCCTCCGTTCCTACTGGGAGTGTCCTTCAATGACTGGTTCTACCGGGCTCTGGTTTTACTGGTGGTTTCCTGTCCCTGTGCCCTGGCAATATCCACCCCTGTTTCAATGGTCTCTGGGATAACCTCTGCCACCAAAAACGGTGTTCTCATCAAAGGAGGGGAATATGTGGAGGAAATGAAGAAGGTGAAGGTGATGGTCTTTGATAAAACCGGAACATTAACTGAAGGCCAACTGGAAGTGACAAACATCATCAACTTCAATAATAGTTCTAAAGATGAGATTTTAACTATTGCTGCTTCCCTTGAATCCCATTCCAAACATCCTCTGGCCAAAGCCATACTCCAAAGGGCAAAAGATGATGATTTGAAGCTGGAAGAGGTTTATAACTTCAAATCCATCACTGGAATCGGTTTAAAGGGTAAAATCAATGGAAATCAATTCCAAGTGGGAAATAAAAGCCTTTTTGAAAATTCAATCTTGTTAAGTGATCATAAATCTCCGGATGGAAAGATTCGGGAAATAAATGAAGAATATGAAAAAGAAGGTAAAACCACAATCCTGGTTGGAAATGAAACTGCAATCATCGGTTTAATCGTTTTGGCAGATCGAATCAGGGATAATGCTAAAAAAACAGTTGAATATCTTAAAAACAATGGTATCAGGACTGTTATGTTAACTGGGGATAACGAGTGCACTGCCAAGAGAGTAGCATCCCATCTAGGATTGAATGAATATTACCACAGTCTCCTACCAGATGATAAGGTGCAAAAAATTGATGAACTGGTTAAGTTCCATGGGCACGTGGTCATGGTGGGTGATGGGGTTAATGATGCACCAGCCCTGGCAAGAGCCAATATAGGAATTGCTATGGGGGCAGCTGGTTCTGATGTGGCCATTGAAAGTGCAGATATCGCTTTGATGCATGATGATCTATCCAAACTGGAATATCTACTGAAACTCAGCCGGAAAACAATGGGAGTGGTGCAGCAGAACGTGGCATTATCCATAGTAGTTAAAAGTTCCTTCGCATTATTCGCAGTTTTGGGATTTGTAACCCTGTGGATGGCAGTGGGAATTGGGGACATGGGCCTCAGCCTGGCAGTTATATTAAACGCCATTAGAATTGGGAGTGGAAAGATTCAATGAATATTTTTCACTAATCCTATTCATCTTTCACTAATCCCTTATTCTGCCACCTACATTTCATTTTAACTTTGGGATTATCATCTTTTTAGGGGTTAATCAGGCTTTACTTGCCCTGATGAAGTCCTGAAGCTTGTCTTTAGCTTTTCCTTTCTCCACAATTTCCCGGGCTATTCCGACTCCCTCCTTCAGGTCCGAAGCTTTCCCTCCCAGGAAGATAATTGCACCAGCATTGGCTAAACATATATCCATCCTGGCCTTTTCCGTTGGGTTGGTATTTTTCCCTCCCAGCACATCCTGAGCAATTTGAAGGTTTTCCTCTAAAGTATCCCTGGCCCTGATCTGTTTTTTATCAGCCATTTCCAGTCCAAAATCTTCAGGATACAAATCTGACAATGTTATTTCTCCATCTTCTAGGATAGCGGCATGGGTCTTTCCAATAATTGATATCTCATCCAGTGCTGGTTTTCCTTCTTCATCAAAACCATGTACCACCATGGCCCGTTTAACTCCCAAATTTTTAAGGACATTGGCCACCACTTCCACATATCCCGGATCAAAAACACCCATAAGATGGATATCTGCATTTGCCGGAGATGATAATGGTCCTAAAATGTTGAAAACTGTTCTTATACCCAATTTTCTACGTACGGGCATTACATGTTTCATTGCGGGGTGAAAGTTGGGGGCAAACATGAATCCCATCCCTGATTTTTCCAGACAGGACTCCACACTGGAGGCATCACCATTGATATTTACACCCATTGCCTCTAGAATATCAGCACCGCCACATTTACTGCTAATAGCCCTATTTCCGTGTTTGGCTATGGGGACCCCAGCGGCTGCTGCAATAATCGTGGCAACAGTACTTACATTGAAGGTTTTAAAACTATCCCCTCCAGTACCGCAGGTATCCACCAGGGCATCATCTAAACTGGGGGTGACCTTGATGGATACTTCACGCATAGCCCTTACAAAACCGGTTATCTCGGTAGCATCTTCGCCTTTTGTGGCTAGAGCTGCCAAAAATGCGGCCATATCCACATCATTTGCATCACCACTAACCATTTCCATCATACAATCATAGGCTTCCCCTTCACTAAGATTCTGCCGGGAAGCCACCTTATTCAAACATTCTGAAATCATTAAATCAACAACCCTAATTTTTATGCGGGTAACCCTTATCATGGGTTTATTTCTTGGTTGCTTCCTTTAGCTCACGGCAAAATCTTCCGATTTTTTCTTTCATGACATTTTTGTCATCTAGATTTTCAGTGATCATGTTCAGTATGGCACTGGCCACAATGGCCCCATTGGCTCCTGCTTTAATCACATTGGCCACATGTTCTGGTTTGGAAATACCAAAACCAACACTTAAAGGCAGGTCGGTGTGGCTTCTCACCCGCTCAATAAGTTCCACCGTGCTTATCTGGAGGTTGCCCCGGGCACCGGTAACTCCCATAACTGCCACTACATACAGAAATCCTTCACACAACCCTGAAATCTTCTGCAGTCTCTCATTAGTGGTGGTCTGGGCGGCCATGAAGACCTGCTGAACCCCATACTTTCTAGAGGCTGCAACCGCATCCTGAGCCTCTTCTGGTGGTAAATCTGCGGCTAAAACAGCATTCACACCACTTTCAAGGGCAGCTTCATAGAAATGGTCAATTCCAATCTGGTAGATCAGGTTATAGTAAACCAGTAAGCCAATGGGTATGGTGGTGAATTCCCGGATCCTTTTAATAAATTCAAATCCCCTTTTAGTGGTCATACCTGAATTAAGGGCTCTTAAATCTGCGTCCTGAACAGTAGGGCCGTCAGCAACAGGGTCACTAAAGGCGAATCCGATTTCCAGGGCGTCAGCACCATTTTCCACAAAGGTTTTAACAATTTCCATGGATGTTTCAAAGTCCGGGTCTCCGGCTACAATAAAGGGGATGAATGCTCCTTCATTTTTCTCTTTAACCCGTGCAAACATTTCCTGGTAACTTTCCACCTTTAAATCCTGAGAACTCATACTTCCACCCCCATTTCCCGGGCAACCAGAAACATGTCCTTATCCCCACGTCCAGAAAGGTTAACCACAATGGTTTTACCCTTATTCTCGGGCATTTTAGCATACTTTTCAGCATAAGCAACTGCATGTGAACTTTCCAGTGCCGGGATAATACCTTCATATCTAGATAGTAACTCGAATCCCTGGAGGGCTTCTTCATTGTTTATGGCCACATATCTGGCCCTTCCAGTGGTCTGGAGATAGGCGTGCTCCGGTCCCACTCCTGGGTAATCCAGTCCTGCTGAGACTGAATGGGCTTCGTTGATTTGCCCATCATCATTTTGAAGTACGAATGAGAATGAACCATGCAGTATTCCTTCGGTACCTTTACAGAGTGTGGCACCAGTTCTATCAGTTTCCACTCCATCTCCTCCTCCCTCAACACCGATAAGTTCCACTTCATTATCATCCATGAATCCGGAAAAGATTCCCAGGGAATTACTACCTCCACCAACACAGGCTATAACTGCATCAGGAAGTTTACCTTCTTTTTGTAGGATTTCTTCTCTTGCTTCTCGACCAATGATTGTCTGGAAGTGTTTGACCATGGTAGGGTAAGGGTGGGGGCCCATGGTGGAACCGATAAGGTAGTGGGTGTTCTCTACACTACCTACCCAGTCCCGGAAGGCATCATTTATCGCATCTTTAAGGGTTTGTGAACCAGTTTTAACGGGTAAAACCCGGGCTCCTGAGAGTTCCATTCTAAAAACATTCAACTTTTGTCGTTCCACATCCTCTAAACCCATGTAAACATCCACCGGGATACCTAGAAGGGACCCTACCACTGCGGTGGCTATACCATGTTGCCCAGCACCGGTTTCAGCTATTATCCTGGTTTTACCCATGTATTTAGCTAGAAGTCCCTGTCCTAATGTGTTATTTATCTTATGGGCTCCGGTGTGGAGCATGTCCTCCCTTTTAAGGTATATCTTACATCCTAATTTTTCGGAAAGATTACGGGCATAGTACAATGCAGTGGGTCGTCCGGCGAATTCTTTCAAGTAGTAATCAAGCTCCTGATTGAATTCATCATCATCCTTGTATTTCAGGAATGCCTTTTCAAGCTCTTCTAGGGCGGGTATAAGGAGTTCTGGTACGAATATTCCTCCGTATTTACCAAATTTTCCATCAGTTATCATTCAAATCACCTTAGTCATTCTAAAATTTTATTTTTAGCATCTATCCATTATTAATATCAATCTTAATGTATTATCAACGAATTAATCTAATCATGCCTTATTAAATGTTTTAATTTCAATTAATTCATTTATTTTAGTGGTGTTTTTTACTCCAGGTTTATCTTCTACCTTGGAGTTGACATCCACATAGTCAAAGAATTCTTCCAGGATTTCAAACTTCTCTTCCATCCTTTTTTTATCCATTCCTCCGGCGAGGAATATTTTTAGATCAGGTTTGGTTTGTTTTGCAATTCTTGCCGCTTCAACTGCTATTTTAAGGGGGATTTGTTTTCCTGTTCCGCCGGTTTTTCCCCGGATTTGGTAATCAAAAAGGAGACAATCACAGACTCTGGCAAAATCCTGAATTTCTCTAATTTTTTGAGGTCCTATTACTGTAGATAGTCCTAAAGCCCGAATGACTCTTAAATCCCCTTGATTATCAACAGAGTTCCCATCTTCATCAGTCTCCCTGGTTGGTTGATAATGTTTTTTCAAATTATTTATTTCATCAGCTGAGAGTGAGTGAAGCTGTATGTTCTTCAGGCCTGTTTTTTCTATTCTTTCTATAGCATCCGCCATATTTTCCGGTTCAATTACAAGCACCGCCTTGTTTTTGTCCTTCATAGATAAGATTAAATTGTTTAATTCCGGAATTTCAACCATTCTCTTGGATCTTTTGATGTTTATAAATCCAATTAAATCTGCACCAGCCCTTTCACAGGATGAAAGGTCTTTTTCTCGACGTATTCCGCAGATTTTAATGTTCATAGTCTTAACCTGTTCCGTTATCTGCTGGTTTTGGACTTTTTACCTTCAAATACTAGCTCTTTAACTTTTTCCAGGATATATGGAGTTTGCATGATGCTACTTCCCACCAAAATCGCATCAACTCCCAGTTTAGATAGGAATTTCACGTCTTCTGGGCTTTGAACCCCACTTTCAGATACCAGGGTGATATTGGATGGCACCAGACTGGCTAGTTTCTCGGTTCTTCCCAGGTCAATCTTAAAGTTATTGAAGTCACGATTGTTTATTCCTATTATCTCTGCTCCAGATTTAATGGCCATATTTATTTCTTTTTGATTTTTACATTCCACCAGTGCATCTAGATCCAAGTAGTTACATAGTTCAATCCCTTCTCTGATATCCGGATATAAATCTGCCATTAAAAGAACAGCACTTGCACCGTAGGCCCTTGCTTCATAGATCTGGTAGGGATCCAGTATGAAATCCTTACGGAGTAGTGGAAGTCTGGTTATTCTGCAGGCCAGTTTCAGATTGTCAATGTTGCTTTTGAAAAATGATTCCTCAGTTAACACACTGACAGCACTGGCTCCTCCTTCTTCAAAGAGGGGCACCACATCCCCCACAGTGAGCTGGCTGATTTCACCCATGGAAGGGGATGCTGGTTTGTACTCTGAGATAATGGAAACATCCTCTTCCCTATTTAAGGATTTTCTAAAATCTGTGCGAAGTTTCACCCGTTTAATATTTTCTTTCAAATCAGCCAGGGGCTGGTATTTCTTCCTGATCTCCAGGACTCTCTTCCTTTCTGAAATTATACTGTTGAATTTCATGAAACTTCCATCTCCAGGAAATTTTTCATGATCTTCCGACCATCACTGGTTCCAATGGACTCTGGGTGGAACTGAAGACCGAATATGGGATAATCATGGTGTTTAATGGCCATTATCATCCCATCATCTGTCTCTGCCAGTATATCCATGGAAGCTGGTGTACTATCCCTTTTACACACCAGGGAATGGTATCGTGCTGCCTGGAGAGGACTTTTAACCCCTTGGAACATGCCTGAATTTTGATGATGTATTAATGTTTTCTTTCCATGAACAGGTTCAATATAGGTGATTTCGCCACCAAAGGCGGTGAAAATTCCCTGATGTCCAAGGCAAACTCCCAGAACTGGAATATCCTGACCTATCTCCAGGATGGTTGCTCTGGAAACTCCAAAGTCCCGTTGGTTTTCAGGATTTCCCGGGCCAGGGGATATGATTATCTGTGAAGGTTCGAGCTCTCGTATTTCTTCCACGGTTATTTCATCATTCCTAAAAACACGAATGTCTTTTTCAAATTCTCCCACCAATTGATATAGGTTATAGGTGAAAGAATCGTAGTTATCAATTATCAGTATCATTTAGCTTCACCGGACATGTTCAGTGCACTTAAAAGTGCCTGGGCTTTGTTTTCACATTCAAGGTACTCGCTGGTGGGAACTGAGTCATGGACTATGCCGGCACCGGCCTGTATTTTTCCACGTTCTCCTTGGCAGACCAGGGTCCTTATGGTAATGGCAAAATCTGCATTCCCATTTAAAGAGAAATAACCCACTGCTCCAGCGTAGGGTCCCCGGGGAATGCCTTCCAGTTGGTTTATTATTTCCATGGCTCTTATTTTAGGGGCTCCGCTAACTGTGCCTGCCGGGAAAATTGAGGTAAATGCATCCACTGCATTTTTATCCTTCTGTAGTTTTCCCATAACCCTGGAGACAATGTGCTGCACATGGGAGAATTTTTTCACTGTCATATATTCAGGTACATTGACTGTGCCGAATTCACTCACTTTTCCTATATCGTTACGGGCAAGGTCAACCAGCATCAAGTGTTCGGCTTTTTCCTTTTCATCAGCCAGAAGTTCCCTTTCCAGTTTCAGGTCTTTTTCCGGGGTTGTGCCTCGTTTTCGGGTTCCGGCTATGGGATAGGTTTCAACATCCCTTCCCTCTACCCTCACCAGCATCTCGGGACTGGAACCAATTATCTCGCGTTCCCCCAGTTTCAAATGATACATATAGGGTGAGGGGTTGATGTTACGCAGTGTTTCATAAAAAGAGAGTTTATTTCCCTTAATTTGGTATTCCCTGGCATTGGAAATGACACTCTGGAAGATTTCCCCGGATTTTATTCTTTTTTTAGCATCCAAGACCATTTTTTCAAACTTGTCCTGGGAAAAATGGTGTTTTTCTTCCTGGAAGGTGAGATCTTCCGTTTCGAATTCTTCCCTTGCAAGGTCCCTGATTTCTTCCACCCGGTTTTCACCCAGTGTAATGTATTCACATTTGTTCTGAAGTCGGTCGAAGATCACTGCATCCAGAAAGAGTCCGAATTCATAATCAGGGAAAGTGCCCTCCTGCACTTGGACTGGTTCAAAGTACTTAACCGCTTCGTAGGAGACGTATCCCACCAACCCTCCCTGGAATCCTTTACTGCTACTGCCATTCCCAATGAGGCTTTTTATTTCCATAAAAGGATTGGGTGTTTCAATTTCATCAGTTGTGTTGTCTTTTTTTATTTCCAGAATTCCATTATGGGCTTTAAGGGTTGCCACCGGGTCAAATCCCAGAACCGAGTACCTGGCCAGTCCGCTGTCACTTTCCATGGACTCCAGCAGGAAACTACTGGGGTATTTGGAGTATATCTTTTTAAATAAATCAAAAGGAGCATCAAAGTCAAGTTTAGTCCTTCTAGCTTCCTTGTTTTTCAAGTTGTATTCGCCAAAAACATTCACTGCCTTGCATGTTGTCACCATAATTAGTCACTGACACTCCTATACTTCATTGTACTATTTAAATCTTTATAGTACAAATATGCACATAAAACTAATTATATGGGCACTACCAAATTGAAGACTAGGTAAATTGAGTGAAAAAGTGAACTGAAGATGGATTAAAATGAAATTCATTATGAAAATATTTTAATTAAAATAAACGAATTGGAAAATATGGCCAGGGTGATTATTTCATGTGGGATCGTATTAAACATAAATTTGAGAAATTCCCAGCTAGAATGGGAGTGGCCCGTAAGATAGTTGAGTTAGGTTTAAGGGTTGGTGAAAACGGGAAAATCTACTGTGGAGATGTGGAAGTCAGTGATGTGGCCCTTGCCCGGGGAACCGGTGTTGACCGCAGGTCCATCCGCTCCACAGTGGCAGTTATAATGGAAGACCCGGAACTGGCATCCATATTCAGGAACATATTCCCTGCCGGTGCCCTACTGAAAAATGTGGCCAGTGAACTTGGTTTTGGAGTGGTGGAAATAGAAGCTCAGGCAGGTGCACCTGGAATTCTGGCTACTGCCACCCAATTAATAGCCCAGGAAAAAATCAGTATCAGGCAGGCCCATGCTGGAGATCCCGAACTGGAAGAAAACCCTAAACTAACCATAATAACCGAAAAACCAGTTAAGGGTGAGATGATCCAGGAATTTCTGAAAATACCTGGAGTCAAAAGAGTTTCTATCTATTAATAATATAATCTTTCCAATGTTTAATGTCAAAAAATAGTAAAAAAGAAATTATTATTTAAAAAGAATCATTCACTGGAATCTGGGTATTTAGGCAGATCCACCTAATATATGATTATTTAATTTCCAGTTTTTTCAGTATCTTCTTCCATGATCTTCAGGAGTTCATCCCATGCTTCTAAGGATTCCTGAGCTTCCTCATCGGATAAAACTTCAATTGCATATCCAGAATGGACAAGAACGTAGCGACCTACATCAATGTCGCTTACTAAATCCAGTTTAGCCTGCTGTCTAACTCCACCGAAGTCCACAGTAGCCACATTATCATTAATTTCCAGAATCTTAGCTGGTGCTGCTATACACACAATTTTCACCTTTTAAAATTTTATTTAAAGAGCCAATTATCGGCTTTTAATAATTATAATCCGCTAGTCTATAGTTCTAATTAATTTATACTAAGTAGTATTAAACTAAGCAGTTTTTAGATTACTCAGAATAATTTTAGTTATTTTAATAGATTATCATCACCATATAAATATCTTGGGGCCAACAAAATTTATCTGATTATAAAAAAGGTTTTTGGGGTTTGGAGAAATGAAACTAGTGATTATTGGAGGAGGGCCAGCCGGTCGCAGCGCAGCAATGGAAGCAGCACAACTAGGGGCAGAAGTCACCCTGATTGAAAGGGAACATATCGGGGGGACCTGCCTCCATGAAGGATGTATGGTGGTCTGCGGACTCAACGATGTGGTATGTTTCCATGAAGATTCAAAAAAATATAAACAAATGGGCATAATCTCCGAACAACACCGTATTAATTATTCCCAGATTGCTGAGGGGATAAAAAAAGTCACTGGGAAGATAGAGGCTGTTTTAAAACATGAAACTCGCCAATCAGGGGCGGAAATTGTGTTCGGTGAAGCCAGTATTAAAGAGGGCATGGTGGAAGTCAATGGGGGGAATTATCTTTATGATAAACTCTTAATCGCCACTGGCTCCCGACCATCCATACCTCCCATCCCGGGTGTTGAACATGCTATAACCTATAAAGATGTTCTAGACTTTGATGAGGTTCCCGAGAAGTTTAACATAGTGGGAAGTGGGGTGATTGCCGCAGAATTTGCAGGAATATTCTCATCCCTGGGTAGTCAAGTTAAAATTCTATGCCGAAACCAGTTTCTTAGTAATGTTGATCCTGAAATTAAAAATTACGTGGCCGAACACCTCCTACGGGATGTAGAGATTCAGGAAAAAGTACAAGTGCAGGAAATAAGTCCGGAAGGAGCATCCACTTCCAATGGTCCGGTGGAGGGGGTAGTGTTCTTGGCCACAGGCATGACTCCCAACTCAGAAATTGCTCACAAGTTAGTTAAAACCGGACCTAAAGGTGAAATAGTAGTCAATGAACAGATGAGAACCAGCAATCCCTCCATATATGCTGCAGGGGATGTGGTGGGCACGGTGGGTAACACCCCGGTGGCCCGTATGGAAGGGGTGGTTGCCGCCAGAAATGCCTGTGATATAGCAGCTACCATGGACTACCGACTGATACCCCAATCTTTAACTCTCTACTATCCAGTGAGTTTCCTGGACTCTGGAGTCCAAAAGTCAGAAAATGATTTCGACGTGCGTATACGTGGCTCAGCAGGCCCAGGATCATTCTGGCAGGTTCTTGATGGGGAAACTGGATTCACCAAGATCTCATCTGACCTTGAAACTGGTGATGTAACCAGGGTTGCTTCAATTTCTCCCTCCTCCCGTACCAGCATTCCCTATCTGGCCAAAATGATCAAAGATGGATACAAAACCGCAGATTTCGATGATTTCATTGAAACTCATCCATCAACTGATGCCATTTACAAATTATTACATTTTTTAGCAAAGTATGGCTGAAATACTCGCAAAATCGTTTTTAGATAACAAATGTCATTTTAAACGAAGGTGATTTTGAAGGAGTTAATAAAATTCAATTAAAATTCAATTAAAAGAAGATATGGTTATTTAAATCGGATTTATGAATAACTGTGATAAATATTCAATTTATCACTCATTAACCGGATTTATCATCATTAACTTGGTTTATCATTCATTCTATCATATATCACACTGGCTATGTTGTCTGAAGCATTTAAAACATCTTCACTGTATTTAAGGGCATTTCCCTTAAGTTCGTCCAGTTTGTTAAAGGCGGCACTGGTGACTTGGGCGATATCCTCCAGATCACTTTCCAGGATTGCTCCCTTAAATATCGCTGCCAAGTTATGGTAACGTCCGTATTTAACTCCCAAAAGGGCGATGATGGGTAACTGGCAGGCAATGGCTTCCTGGATCATCATACCATCATCAGTGAGAACTGCCAAATCCACCACCTTGTAAAGATCCCGGATCCAGTCAATGTACTCCAGGTAGATGATATTATCTCCCGTAAGATGTTCCCGGTATTCTTCTTCCAGTGGAGCTCCAACCACCAAGATATTGGCATTTATACCACTTTTACCAAGTGCTGCTGCGCCAAGGGCCATTTTTTCAAATAGAGTGGAACCAGATGATAAAAGAATTGTAGGAAGGGTTTCATCAAATTCTGGGGGCAATAGTTCCAGTGCCCTTTCCTTATCGCCAACGATTATAGAGGGATTTACCGGTGAATAAGCTTTATGAATGTTTTTATCATCCAGTTCCATCTGGAACAGGTTGGATTCTGGTAGAGCCACAGTGGTGGTTATCCTGGTGCATACCCTGGCATCTGTTGGGGTAATTAGAATACCCACTGATGGGGTGTTGGCCATTTTAGCGCCTAAACAGCCTACTACTGCTCCGCCACCAATAACACCCACCACAACTTGGGGATTTACCTCTCTTATAAGACGGGCGGCTTCCACAGTAGCTTTTGAAGTTTTAACTGCGGCTTTAGCCAGGTTTTTCCGGGTGGCAGCATGGCCGCCTGCCTGAGGGATGCTGATTTTATACCAGGATAAGTTGTTTTTTTTGAGCAACAAGCCCGTTGCACTGTGATCCAATGCAAATTCGCATTCAACACCATATTTTTCAAGGGCACGGGCAATGTTAAGGGCAGTGACCGCATCTCCACCTATTCCTCTTCCAGTAACTATAAATAATGCCTTCATTTTCTAACCATTTCTTATTATGAAATTTAGGTTGTAACCTGAAATATGGGATAATATCTAATGAAATTGAATGTGTGTTTTTTTGAAAATCAATTGTTTTTAATGCAGTTTGGTTTTCATTTTTATTGTAATTTTGTTTCAAGTTAATTATGGTTTGATTGTCTCAAATATTTAAAATCTGTTGGGACTAAAGTTAGGGCTGAAAAAATCCATACTCCATATGAAATCATACATTCCAGTTATGGTTTCAATAAATTCTTCGTACTGATTCCAGATGCAAATAGCAGTTTCAGATAGGGCAACATCTCCAGATAGTTTGCAGAAAGCAATAAGCATCTCCTGCTGATCCCGAACCACCAGTTTTATGTAGGGAACAGGGAAGAATTTAAGCTCCACTGGCAATTCTTTCATAATTTCCATGGTAGTTACTTCCACATCATCCACTTTACATATAGGGGCAGTAAGTATCCGAGTTTTAACCCCCCTCTTTAAAGGTTTCTGGAGGGCTTCTTTGAGTTGTGGAGGTTCACTTGGGAACATGAGACCGCCCATTATGAAAAGGGATTCTTTGGCACGGGATATTATCTCTAGCTCCTTATTAACTATCTTATCAGGGCCATGCAGGATCCAGATTGGGGCTGGAACATTGGGGATCTGGCTTTCATAAAGCACATTCAACTCTGACTCAGCCCTTTCCATTTTCTTTTTAATCTCATTTTTATTCCTCTTAAAAACTTCATGGGGAGGGATCACAGTGAAGGTTAAGGGTTTTCCCTTACCTATTTCCAAAAAGCCCTTATTGTCCAGGCTTTTGAGAATATTGTAAATTCTGGATCGTGGCACCTGGGAGGCTTGACTAATTTCGGTGGCTGTTCCGGATATAATTGAGTTTAAGGCCACATATGTTCGAGTTTCGTAATCTGTGAGTCCTAAAGTCTTTAATGCTTCTAGTGTTTCTCTGCTTACTCCCATGGAAAAATCACCTACAAATTATCAATCTAATCCAAATTATCAATTTACAAAACATTAGTCTACTACAAATGATCAATCTAATTACTCGTAATGGATTATCACAAACTATATTTTGTTTCATTTTATACTCATTTAGTTACAAAATATATAAAAGCTTGCTGATCACACATGGATAACTGGTGAAATAAACTTTAAAATTAAGTGGACTATGTGACAGGGGCGAAACAATGACAAAAGATTATGAACAGGCTATAGAAACCATGGAATTAACCAAAAGGTTCGGAAATTTCATTGCAGTTAATAATCTGGATTTAAAGGTGAAAAAAGGAGAAATTTATGGTCTTTTAGGCCCCAATGGTGCTGGTAAAACCACACTCATTAAAATGCTGTGTAGCATCCTGAATCCCAGCACTGGGAGTGCCCGGGTTCTGGGGGAGCAGATACCAGATGGAAACATTGTATCTCGTATTGGTTACATGCCCCAGGAAACTGGTGTTTACTTGGACCTTACTGTGGATCAGAACCTTAATTTCTACGGCCGTGTTTTTAACCTAGATAAAAACGAAATAGAAAAAAGAAAAGATGAACTTTTGAAATTCGTGGCTCTGGGGGACTGGAAACATGAAATGGTGGAAAACCTCAGTGGGGGAATGAAACACCGGGTTTCCTTAGCCTGCACCCTCATACACCAACCCGAACTCCTGTTTCTGGACGAACCCACAGTAGGGGTGGATCCTGAGCTTCGAGTGTCATTCTGGGATTATTTCTACCAGTTACGCCAGAAAGGAGTAACCATACTCATAACCACCCATTACATGGATGAAGCCCGAAACTGTGACCGTATTGGATTCATGCAGCATGGTCATCTTATAGCTGAAGATGCACCCTTAAAACTCCTTGAGGAGAGTGGGAAAGATTCACTGGAGGATGCCTTCTTAGTGTTCTCCCGTCATGATGAAAATAGGATGAGGGGATTAAAATGAAATTTTACCGTGTAATGGCGGTCAGCCGCCGTGTATTCCGCGATGTGGCCAATGATAAACGTAGTCTGGCCATGCTATTTTTGGCACCCATCTTTGCCATGTGCGTCTTTGGGATAGCCTTCAGTGGTGATGTGGAAGATGTGAATGTTATAATCGTCAACCAGGACCAGGGATACACCCCGCCAATGGAAAACACCACCTACCTCTCACAAACCATAATCTCCAACCTGGATACTGGAGTTTTGAATATTCAGAATATGCCTAATGTTGATGAAGCCCACCAGAAAGTGACTGATGGCAGTGCATCAGCAGTGATCATATTCCCAGAAAACTTCACCCAAGATGCTATGATGGCCACTAAAAACCCATCATCCGGAACCCGTGCCGAGATCATAATCCAGGGTGATGATACCATTACCAACATTAAAAATGCCATTCTCAAAACAGTTAGTGATGCCCTTACCAATACCATGTCAGAGGAAGGAGTTAATCCTGCCCTTAAAATTACATCTGAACCAATTTATGGTCGGGATGCAGAGTTCATTGACTTCTTTGTACCGGGGATCCTGGCCTTTGTGGTGTACCTTCTCACCACCATACTAACCCTCATCACCTTCGTGGGGGAAAGGGCTAACGGAACCCTGGAAAGAGTCCTGGCCAGTCCAGTTACGGAAGGGGAAGTAGTAACAGGATACGCCATCACCTTCGGAACACTGGGTATCCTGCAAGTGGCCCTGTTACTGGTGATAGCAATTCTAGTCTTCAACATAATCGTGGTGGGAAACGTGCTACTGGCCTTCCTGGCAGTGGCTATCCTGGCAGTCACCTGCCAGGCATTGGGGATACTCCTCTCCAGCCTGGCTAAAAGACCGGAACAGGCAATACAATTCTTCCCATTTGTGGTATTACCTGCATTTCTCCTTTCAGGAGTCTTTTGGCCGTTACAGGCAATACCTGCCTGGTTAAGACCATTTTCTTATCTGGTGCCACCCACCTATGCAGTGGAAGCCTGCCGGGCAGTCATGCTCAAGGGATGGGGATTGGAGAAGATATGGTCTGATCTGGCTGCTCTGGTACTATTTGCCATCCTATTTTTAGGTCTGGCTGTATGGTCATTGAAAAGAGGTAAAAAATAACAAAACCTATACTTCTTTTCTTTATAATCTCCAAAACCTTCACCTTTTTCTTTAATCTCATTTTATTTTGTTTAAGAATTGGATGGTGGTGTTCCTGACATGTAAAAATTATATTAAGTTATCTGGGTGAGAAAAGATCACAAAACAGATAATTCTCATTTTAATCTAAAAAAAATAAGGGAAAAGGGGATAATTATCCTCAAAATTGGTTTTTTCTTATTGGCGTTTTGCAGCGTATAATCCACCTAAAACCATTAACACAGCTAGTAAAAGTTGCGCTATTGGTATTCCAGTGATTTGCATTCCTACGGTTTGGCCGTTTACCACTTCTCCGGGAACTGTCTGGGCATTTATAGTCACGGATTGGATGTTACTCTCCATGTTAGGGTCGTAAGTATCGGTGGTAATGCTTGGTCTGAAGACAAAGGTTCCAGCACTGAGTACTTTAACTTTAACCCATGCAGTAGGGTCTCCCACTTCTACATCGCCTAGTATCCAGGTTATAGTCCGGCTTACCGGGTCGTAGGTAGCTGTTCCCTGATCCACAGTCACGTCCACGAATTCCATACCTCCAGGAATAGGTAAGGTAAATACCACATTACTGGCAGTGTCCGGTCCATTGTTACCCAACTTAAAGGTGAGAGTTATGGTTTCACCCACATAGGGGTTGTTTTTACTGGCCCAACTGTTGATGTAGAGATCAGTTAGGGGTACGTAGATTGCAGTCCCATTACCGCTTGTAGTGGATGGGTATTCCGTGAATGTTGCGTTAGCTGTGTTTATTATCCCAGTTGCATTACCAGCCATGATCGCGTTCACTTCGGCTATGAATGTCCGGACAACATCCGGCGCTCCATAGTTGAGGTTGAATGCAGACCAGGTTATGGTTCTACTTAACGCATCGTAGGTTCCACCGTCACTGGCTGAAATAAAGTCCAATCCAACCGGTAGCACATCGGTGACCACAATATTGGTGGCGTTACTGGGTCCATTGTTGTATGTGGTGATGGTAAATGTTACTAGATCACCTACATTAGCCTCGTGGTTGGTGGTATTATCAGTTTTAGTTAAAATAATTTCAGCCATTTTAACGAATACGTAACCAGTTGCGGTGTTTGACTGTCCGGGATATTCATTGAAAGTGATGTATATACTGTTGGCAATGTTTCGACCGGCATGCGTTGAATTGGTGAGGGATCCGTAGCCAAATGTATAGGATGCACCAGGAGCCAGTTCACTCAATATAGGGATTGTTACTTCCGGGTCTATGTCAAAGAAATCATGTGCTACAAGGTTGTAGGCCGTATCAGGACCATTGTTAGTCACAGTTATGGTGTAATTGGCCATATTTCCAACATTTACCTGGCCAAGACCGGTTTTTGTCACTGTTAGAATAGCTGCAGGGTCCACATTCAAGGTAGCACTTCGATTCACTTCATCCTGAGGATAGGTGCTCTGGATGAGTGTTGCGGTGTTGTTGAAGAATCCAGTACCATTTACCAGGGCAATGATGTCCAGGTAGACACCTCCCATAGAGGTAGTTAGGCTTCCAATGTTCCATAATCCAGTGGTGTGGTCGTATGAACCAGCATTAGCTGTGTGTGACTGGTAAACCAGGCCTGCGGGTAGTAGGTCGGTTACGTTCACATCAGTTGCTGTGTCAGGACCAGAATTTTGCACAGTGATTATGAAGTGAATCATATCACCATAGTTGGGATGGTTGTCAGACACTGACTTTGTAAAATCTAAAACTGCCCATGGTTCTACGTTCTGATTAACGGTTACAGTTTGATCATCCACGGTTACAGTGAATGTTGCCATTCCAGAAGATGTTGGTGAGTATGTAGTAGGGGCCTGTCCATCGATGGTGTACTGTGGTGTGTCCAAAGTTCCCCGGGTTGCAGTGAAATCAGCCTGAACATCATCAGGTATGTTTCCTCCAACTGGATTACCATCACTTTTTTGGGTAAGGTCACCTATGAATTGTACTGGTATGCCATTGTAGATATGGCTGGGTACAAGTAGACGTAATATTACCCATGGATCAGCATCCACAAGTTCGGATACTCTACCTGCAGTGAATGGGTTGGTTCCCTCGAAATTGGTTCCCCACCAGTTGTTAGTGGCATCAATGTTTATACCGTTACCACCAGCTACATCTGGAAGGCCGTTGTCTAAAATTCGGTTGAAATGTAGTCCTGTGTTCTCTGTTGATGCGAAGAATGCACCACCAGTTCCATCAGAACCGTCAGTTCCCCTGAGGGCCTGTGTTCCTGAACCGGCACTGGCATAACCACCGTTTTCGTAAGGAGTCGCAGCTTCACCAGCAAAGTTTCCCACGAAGTTGTTACTTTGGACTGTGGAACTTCCACTGACATGGAGTATGGCTCCACCGTTACCACCGTTACCAAAGTTTCCACCCTGGCCTCCAGCACCACCGGTACGTCCTGTGGCTGCAGCGCCACCATCTCCACCATCTCCACCGAGTCCACCGTTTCCGGCAGTATTACCAGTGAAGTTTGAATTGGTAATGGTTTGTGTGGTTCCCTGGTTGTAAATGGCTCCGCCATCACCGCCTTCACCACCTTCACCTCCTACTCCTCCGGCGCGACCGTTACCTGCGTTAAGTCCACTTGCTTTAGCATCTCCACCCTGGCCACCGCTTCCTCCAATCCCACCGTTCCCGGCTTCGTTTCCGGATAGATCTGAATCGGTTAGAATTAAGGTGCTTCCGGTGTTGTAGATTGCTCCACCATCACCCCCAGTGCCTCCTTCACCACCGGCTCCTCCGGCTCCTCCGGAGCTTACTATGCTTCTGTCAACCCCGTCACCTCCATCTCCTCCTTTTCCACCGTTTCCGGCTTTATTGGAGTTGATTTCAGTTTGGGCTATGGATAGGGATCCGATGTTGTAGGCTGCTCCCCCGTTACCCCCGTTACCTCCAGTGTGTCCGGTGTAACCTGCAGAGTGTAACAGGATAACGCTACCATCACTTCCATCAGCTCCACTACCACCATCTCCAGCGGTGTTTTCGTTGATTTGGGAGTCGGTTATGGTTGTAGTTCCGGTGTTGTAGATTGCTCCACCGTTTCCACCATTTCCACCGGTCCCTCCGATTATCACTTGATAACCACCTGCACCAGCGTCACCAGCTAGGTTGTTGTGGATCAGGCTATCGGTTATGGTCATGGTTGCGGTGTTGTAAATTGCTCCACCGTTACCACCGTTACCACCATCACCTAATATCACACCATCTCCACCGTTACCGGCACGGTTACCATAGAATTCACTACCAGTTATGGTTAGGGTTCCGGTACTGTAGATGGCACCACCATGGCCTCCGTTGAAACCGTTGGAGTGCAGAACTGCCCATCCATCAGAACCATCACCAGCACGGTTGTTGTAAATCTCACAGTCGGTTATTGTTGTAATTCCGGTGTTGTAGATTGCTCCGCCGTTACCACCAATACCTCCGTAATCCCAGGCACCACCGTCACCGGCCTGGTTATTCCTCAGGACACAGTTTGTAAGGTATAGTGTACCTTCGTTGTAGATTGCTCCACCATTGTATCCGTCAGGGTGTAGTGTGGTTCCATCAGATGCATGGCCATTTTCAAAGATGATGTTGTAGAAGTACACAGTGTAACCTGGTGCAATGTAGATCAGTCTATCATTAGAACCTTGAATAGTTGCAATTCCGCCATTGGCTACGGTGAATCTGAGGTTTTTGGCGATTGTAAAGTCGGTTAGTGTGAATACTCCATTTTCTTCCAGTTCAATGGTATACATCTGTGTGCTAGTACCAACTGCTGCATTACTGTAGGCCCCCTGGATGGTAAGGTAAGATCCTACCAAATTCATATTCTCATCGTAAAGTTTGGGATCGGGTAATGCTTGAGAATTATTGGTTGAGTTGTTTACTGTTGGTTCTATACCGGTTGTTCCGCCTGTTGCGTCATCAGCTGCTGAAACAGCACCAGCAATAGTCAACGAAAATACAAGAACAAACAAAACCAAAACTATTTTCTTTTGAAAGGTCCTCACCTCCTCTTTTTTAGTATGCTTAGCATTAAAATCATTTTTGTGCACGTTTTCACCTCCATTCTGCTTGTTGTGAATGCTAGCTTTAATGACGTAATACTGCCTTTATAAAGGTATGAAATATTATTCATATCTTAAAATATTGTTTTCTAATGTCATTATTGTCTTTAGTGTCAATAAACATTTAAATAATTTTTCACATTTTTTTGATTAATTTCAATCTAAACTAAGATAAATGGGTGGATAAATTCGTCTTTGAATTATCTTGCCCTGTATTTGAAAAATAAATCATTTTCCGCGAAATCTAAAGGATTGCTTATATATTAACTTAATTTATTTAAAATTAGATACAATTATTAGAAAACACTTAAATGGGAGAAATAATATTATTTAACCGCTCAAATGGCTGTAAGGGTTATAAAATAGCCTTCGAAAACCTAATATGATTAAAAATCTGTTTTCAATTATTATTGCACGTTTTTTCAGGAGTATTCTGCGAAGAAGATCACCCAAACCCCCACCAGTTGCCACGTCCATCCATAAATCACCATAGGTGGGATTAGATATTTTAAGGGTTTTTTCCAGGAAATCTTTAAGGTTTTTACGTCTTAACAATGCTATAATGAAAGAAGTTATTATTAAAAGTACCAACACCACTAAAAACACTCCCCCTACTTCCCAGTTATGGAAATTAGCCATGTTAATTCCTAGTAAGGTGTATAATATTCCTAAACCCACTCCAAAGGAATGATTACCCACTTCGCCCATCATTATCTTTCCCTGATAATCCAGTGGTGCATATCCCAGACAGGCTGCCAGTATTATTAATGCCATGGAATAAGGGTTTCCAGTGGTAAGGTAGAGGAGAATGGCTATTAGGGTGCTCATCATTATAACGGTGGAGGCAGCCGTTCCGGGTTGCATATCCGCAATGTTCATGGGCTGGATCATTAAGGCGATAAGGATAGAAACAGGGCCAAAGAAGAAATATCCAACTACCATAACCAGAAACATGCCTATGCCTCTGGAAAGTTGTCCGATCTCAAAGGGAAGACTTTTGATTTTTTTCCTCCCTATAATATCATCTAAAAATGCAAAAAACCCTATTAATCCAATCAGATAGTTTCCAGGAGGTGGGAAGAATAATAGAAGTACGATAAAAGGTGCTATGCCCACTGCACGAGGGGTGCCTCCACGTATAGGTGTGTAAAGGTTACCTCCCAGGCGAGTGAATATATTCTGAAATAGGAGTGTTAAAATCCCGGAGAGAATGAAAACTACAATCAGCAAGATTAAATCCATGATATTCATTTATCATCACTTATAATAAAATATTTACGAATACTTAAGATAATACGAAATATTCACCAATAGAAAATGTGGATGGACATATCTCCCTTTAAAACCTGAAATTTTCAAATCAGAATAAGATTTCTATTTTTAACAGGGATCTATTTCATGTACTTGTTTTTAAGGTCCAATGTGTCCTTCAGGAGTTTGTGCAATGACGATCTTCAGCCCAGTTTCATTGAGAGTGTCTTTTACTTTCATCATTTCAGAATAAGATGGTAATAACAGGTCTTTCCTCCTAAATTCACCCCGATAATCAAGCACGCACACCTGCACATCACCCTTCAAATCAGATATTTTTTTCCCCATTTCTCCCACTTCTTCGGTTGAAATAATATCCTTGTTGTAGGGTATTCCAATTCCCAGGAACACATCATCAGAATACTCTCCAATAATGTATTCCACTGCAGACCATGATGTTTTAAGGTATTCTTCTGCCAGTTTAGTATCCGTAAGACCAGTTATTCTCTGAAAAGTGCTGGTGTGAAATCCCTTAAGATCCACTCCCACTTCTGTCATTCCAGCTTTAACCAGCTCATCAATGTAGGGTGCAGTGAGCACGGTTCCGTTGGTGTCCACGTGGATGTGAACATCACTGTCTTCTTTACAGATATACTTAATCAATTCCAGAAGCCATTGGGGATTTAAAGTGCTTTCACCACCAGATATTGCTATCCTGTCAACTTGGTGTTGCCTCTGGAGTCCGAGGAGTATCATGGCAGTTTCCTCAGCCTCCATGAGGTGTCCCCCGGCAGTAAAGGCCATACCATAGTTCTGGCACTGAGGGCAGTGTAGATTGCATCCATGGGTAAAACAGGCAATTTCTATAGGTTCTCCACTATTTTTAAGCTGATAGGGAGTTCCCACCCCTCCAACAGTGTGGGCTCCGAATCCACTAACCACCCGTAATGGGGGCATGGTGGTTGCTAATTCGATTTTCATACCATCATGTAGTGGTGTGATGCAGGAAAGAGCGTATTTACCATTAACTTTCACGGCACATGACCAGCAACCACCTGAAAAGCAGGGCATACTAATAACTGGATCATTAGGGGAGTCTTTAAATGGAAATTTACTGATCTCAACTCCGGCTTCACCCAGGGCATCTTTAATAAATCCAGATGTTTTTATCTCCTGACCGTTAACGTAAACTGTTCTTTCAGGGGATGATGCTAAATTGTCTTCTATGGCTATGAGGGCATTTTCGGGACAAGCAATGACACAGGCTCCGCAGCCAATGCATTTATCCTCCTCTAAACTTTTCCAGGCATTCCCTAGTGGGCAGAGAACCATTTCACACATTCTGCAGTGAATACATTTATCCCTATTTCTGGTTACACTCATTCACAGGGCCTCTTTCAGGAATTTTAAAGGTATTTTATTCTGCAGCAATCAATAATCCTAATAAATACGGTCTTTTTACAATATCTGTCCATTAATTCAATGCATACCTTAATAAAGCGGCTAATCCTCCAAGGGCACCTAGCTGCTTTCCACCATCATGTTCGCTGCTTAAAACCATCACTTTACCTCCCAGGTTTTCAGTAAGGTCCATGATCTTTTCCACATCTTCTTCCCGTAGCATTTCATCGATAACCAATAATTCTTCCACTGCACCAGCTTCAGCAGCGGTTTTGACTTCTTTTTTCCCATAGGTCACCATGTTGGAAGTTTTTCCAATTTCCTCTAAAACACGGGCCATCATCCGCATTTCCTCAGCTATACGTCCTTCAGTGGCCATTTCTTCCAGGATACCCTTCTGCAACACCTCGTGAATTCCGGATCTGCCGCCAGCCCCGGTGCTTTCCAGCCTTGAAATACGGGCAATATCTGGATATCTTTGGCTTATAAATTGATAAAAGTCATTTTTACCAAATCCTGGCCCGGCAATGACCATTCCTTCAATTCCTTCAAACTTGTTGATGGTGTTTACGATTTCCTCATAGAAATTGTTAATGATTTGTTGCCGGTTTTTCTGTACCATTCTCTTCCCGGAGATTCCCCCAATTATGGGTCCGTAATATTCCACTCCATACTGGCGGAGGATACCCATATCGGCATTATCATCCTCAATTACCACCACCAGTGCTTTTGGTATTTTTGAGGCATCAATGGCTTCCTTAATTCGTTTCCGGTGCCAGCGGGACCATCGTTCCTTCTGTATCTTCACTGAATTGTTGAGTTTCAAATCCAGGGTGTGATGGGATCCCAGGGAAACCAGATCTTCTGGTCCCTTCTCAATAACTCCTTTAGCACGTAGTTTACCGGTGTATTTATGGAAATTAATGCTCTCCACTCTTATGCCCATGAAAAATGTTTTTTTAATACCACGGTCACTGCGCAGGCGTTCTCCGGTGGTGTCCTGTATACGGCGGGTGGTTCTGGATGAGACCAGATCCCCTGGTTCTATGAGGTGAGAAAGATGCCAGAGGTCATCTAAAGTTTCGGGGAATAATTCAATAAGTCCTCTTTTGGCATCCTGATGAATAATACGCATTTTAAATACCTTTTTTGAATTTATATTTACATTTGATTATTATTAAAGAACTTTGAGTCAAATGGATTTTTTTATGGTGTTTTTACCCTAATAAATTCCGATTTATGTTTAAATCTTTTTTTAACATCCCTTATTTTCTTTCATCTTATTCATAAATTTTATTCCCTTAATCATAAGTTTTATATAAAATGTATTACAAAATAGATGTTGGTGATTATTAATGGACAACCAGCTAGAAAGTAAGATAAGAGAAACCCTGGAAAATGTTAAACCATGGCAAAGGGTCCCCACGTCTCTTGAGGGTGTTTTTTTAATCAAAGCTCCTACCAGGGGTGATCAGGAAAGCATAATGGTCGAAGTAAACCCATTAAATGAGTTTGGACACCCTATTAAACGTAGAGGGATATTCATACAGCAGAAAATCCAGCTCGAAAGGTTTTTAGAGGTGATGAAAAAACCTCGTCTAATGGAATTTCTGGAAACACTGGATTCCATGGCGGGAAATGATGGAAATGAGAAGGTGGAAAAATTGGAGATATAAAAAGGGAGTTTGTTTGCTTTATTCACGAAAATACTGGTGAATTAGCTTAGAATTAAATAAAATCAATCAAAATAAAATCAACCAGATTATCTCTTTATTGGTATGTTAAATCATTAAGTGGGAAAATTCAAAGTGGTATGAAAAATTTAATATCCTCCTCTAGCTATAGATAACCCTATGCACGTAGCGGTTATAGGCGGGACCCGTGGACTGGGAAACTGGATAGCTAACTTTCTTAAAAAGAAAGAATGTCAGGTTACTATAACTGGCAGAAACAATCTCATGGGTGAAGCCATAGCCAGTAAAATGAAGTTATCATACACTTCTGATAATGTGAAAGCCGTATCTCAAGCAGAGGTGGTGGTAGTGGCAGTTCCCATTGAAGTCACACCCCAAACCATAAAGGAAATAGCCCCCCACCTCCAGGAAGGATCTCTTTTGGTGGATGTAACTTCAGTCAAGGAAGTACCGGCCGAAATCATGCTTGAACATGCTCCGGAAGGGGTGGAAGTACTTCCCACCCACCCCATGTTCGGTCCCAGAATAAGATCCCTGGAGGGACAAGTAATAGTTCTAACTCCACATATAAAGGGAAAATGGTACCCTAAGGTGTTGAAATTCCTGGAATCTGAACAGGCACGTATCTTGGAGACTACTCCGGAAATTCACGACCGGATGATGAGTATTGTTCAGGGTTTGACCCATTTTGCCTACATTTGCATTGCCAGCACCATTGAAAGGATGGAAGTGGATATTAAAGAGTCTCGTAAGTTTTCCAGCCCCATTTACAATCTTATGCTGGATATGATAGCTAGGATCGTGGCTCAAAACCCCTACCTCTACTATTCTATCCAAACTCAGAATCGATACATTCACGAAGTTCATGAAACCTTCCTGGAAACATTTAATCATCTTAAATCATTGATAGATGATGAAAATCAGGAGGGTTTTGTGAAAGCAATGAGTTCGGCAGCCAAACACCTGGATGATCTTGAATCAGCTTTAGGAAGATCTGATAAGGCAATAACTGCCCTTAATGCGGAAGTAACTCACTTAAAAGAATCTATTGGTCAGGAAGTTGGTTTGAGGCACATGTACTCCCAGAAAATTCACATTGGAGTTCTGGAAGAATTAAATCCTGATTTTGTAATGTTGAAGGACAGGAATAAAATTATCCGGCTTAAACTTTCTAATGTGGAAGTTTTAACTGCAGAGGAAATTCGTCAATGGAAAACAGATAACATTCCTTTAAAAACATTTGATGTGTCTGTTATATTTCCAGAAAACTCTAAACCTGATTTGATTGCCAGGAATATTGAAAAAATTGAGGGCGTGGTTCAAGCTAAGGTCATAGATGTTTATCATGGTCAACAGATACCAGAAGGATGGATAAGCATTACCATAACCTACCAGATTGTTGATTCCGAACTTAGAAGAGAAGTGGAAAATATATTAACCATATTTGGTGGTAAAATCAGATAATTTAAGACCAGTTTTTCTTTTTGAATAAACCTTTTTTTTGGAATCGATGAAAGCTAAATATAAAAAAATATTATAATTATTAATTCTATATTAGAGTTACCAAGAGTGTCTGGGGGGATTACAATTAAAGATAACCGCAAAATTTCTAAGTTTAAAGACTACTTGAAGGGTATGGGTCTTGTACGTGGATGGGTTATAATATTGATTGTTATTCTGGCTACTGTGGGGGGGTCACTGATCTGGGTTACCTATCAAAACACAGCACAGGATTTTGTGAATATTGGAGAAGCCATCAATCCGGATGTGGTGGAAAGTGGTTTAACTGCTGAGGATTATCAGGATCCGGCTGCAGCTGAAAAAGTTACTGTGGGCATTTATTTGGATAGAATTAAATCCATGAATATAAAGGACAATCTATGGGCTGCTGATTTTTACATATGGTTTAAATGGAAGGGAGATTTAAATCCGGGTGATAGTTTCCAGATAATTGATGGGACTGTGTCAGATAAAGATGTCCAGCTCATTAAAAACGGAACTGTGGGTGATGAAAATTATGCGTTATACAAGGTTGCCGCAACCATCACCAAAAAATTCGACATGAACCGCTTCCCGGTAGATGATCAATTCTTAACCATTGTTGTTCAGGACACGACAGATCAAAGGGACAAGTTGATCTTTGTACCCGATATGGAAGGGTCTTCTGTGGGGAACAATGTTAATGTCCCAGGTTATGGGATTAATTCATTTAACATGACTGAGAAGCCCTTTAGTTATAACTCAACCATGGGAGATCCTTCAGTTTCCAGTGGTATTTTCTCCCAGTTAAGAACGGGTATTCTGTTATCCCGGGAAGATAATACAGTCTTATTTGTATCACTCATTGGTATGTTCATTGCAGTATTGGCTGCTTTATCATCCCTTTTTATCATGTCATTCCAGGGACGTTTTTCCATGGAAGGAGCTTCCATGTTCGTGCTTATAACCAACATGGTTTTAGTTACAAATATGGTTCCTACTGGAGTTATAACTGTGGGACATTATGTGGCTTCTTTAGCCTTTTTCGTAGTGGCCATATGTTTAGTGGAGTCTGCCATATCCATACATTATAATAACCAGGGGGAAAAAGACTTGGCCCGAAGATTGGACATGGTTACGGCACCTATATTAGCGGTAGGATTTATAGCGATAGTTACTGCTATGATACTGGCTGCATGGTAATTATATTCATTTTTTTTCGTTTATTTTCAACATTCATAAGTTTAGATTAACCAAAACCTTTATATACTAGAATCTACAATGTTAAAGTAACATAAGTTAACTAAATACAAAAACGATTTATATTTATTTTTTAGGACATAAATTATTTTAATTCAAGCTATAAAAAAATATATAGGGGGATTTATCATTAAAAACGAAGAAATGAAACTAAAAGTAGCAGAAGCATTTTCACAAGCAGATGTTGGTCGATCCATAGCTAGAATAGACCCGGCATGCATGGAAAAGCTCGATCTCCTGGATGGAGATATGATCGAAATTGAAGGTCGAAAACTGACTGCCACCACAGTGGCCTCATCCCAATCAGACATAGGGCTGGGAATCATAAGGATAGATGGATACATCCGAAAAAATGCAGGAACATCCCTGGGAGAAGAAGTCACTGTAAGAAAAGCCCAGGTTAAAGAAGCACAGAAAGTGGTGCTGGCCCCGGTGGATCAGAAAATTATGATCAGGGGAGATGTTAAAGGAGCATTCCAGGGTAGAGTACTATCCAAAGGAGACATCATTGTAACCGGAATCCGGCAACAGCAACAAACCGCCATGCGGGGAAGTTTATTCGATGAATTCTTCAGGGACACCATGAGTGATGTGCGTCCTATGGGTGAATTAAAACTGGCTGTAGTGTCCACCAAACCAGCCGGAGCAGTTAAAATCACCGAAATGAGTGAAGTGGAAGTACAAACCGATCCAGTGGACATATCTAAACTGGAAGGAGTAAAAACCCTGGTAGACGTTACTTACGAAGACATAGGTGGCCTCAAAGAAGAAGTGAAGAAAGTCAGGGAAATGATAGAAATACCCCTGAAAAGACCCGAACTCTTCGAAAGACTGGGAATATCACCACCTAAAGGAGTCCTGATGCACGGACCACCAGGTACTGGTAAAACCCTACTGGCCAAGGCAGTGGCCAATGAAAGTGATGCCCACTTCATTGCCATACAGGGACCCGAGATCATGAGCAAATACGTGGGTGGATCCGAAGAAAAACTACGAGAATTCTTCGAAGAAGCAGAAGAAAACGCCCCATCCATAGTATTCATAGATGAAATCGATGCCATCGCCCCTAAACGGGAGGAAGTATCTGGAGAAACCGAAAGACGCGTAGTTGCCCAGCTCCTGACTCTGATGGATGGTCTTAAAAGCAGAGGTCAAGTGGTAGTAATCGGTGCCACCAACCGGCCCGACGCCCTGGACTCAGCCCTACGACGTGGAGGACGATTCGACAGGGAAATAGAAATTGGAGTACCAGACAAGGACGGACGTAGAGAAGTGCTCCAGATACACACCAGGGGAATGCCCCTGGATGAGAAAGTGGATCTTGATGAAATAGCAGACACCACCCACGGTTTTGTGGGTGCAGACCTGGAAATGCTCTGTAAAGAAGCAGCCATGAGAGTCCTGCGCAGGGTACTCCCCGACATTAAAGCCGACGAGGAAATACCCAAAGAAACCCTCAAAAAGATGATCATCAAGAAAACCGACTTCAAAGAAGCCTTAAAAGAAATCCAACCCTCCGCACTCCGTGAAGTCCTGGTACAGGTGCCTGATATCAAATGGGATGACATCGGAGGCCTTGAAAATGCCAAACAAGAACTCAAAGAAGCAGTGGAATGGCCTCTTAAATATCCGGAAAGTTTCGACAAGTTCGGAGTCACACCCCCACGTGGTGTGTTAATATACGGACCACCAGGTACTGGTAAAACCCTACTGGCCAAGGCAGTGGCCAATGAAAGTAAAGCCAATTTCATAGCTGTTAAAGGACCAGAATTACTCTCCAAATGGGTGGGTGAATCTGAAAAAGGTGTAAGGGAAGTATTCCGAAAAGCCAGACAAACCGCACCAACAGTGATCTTCTTCGACGAAATAGACAGCATAGCCTCCGCCCGATCCGGTTCCAGCACCGACAGCGGAGTCACCCAGAGGGTGGTAAACCAGTTACTCACTGAAATCGATGGATTGGAAGAACTTCAGGACGTTGCAGTAATCGCCGCCACCAACCGGGTGGACATCATGGACCCTGCCCTACTCAGGCCCGGTCGATTTGACCGCCACGTGAAGGTTGATGACCCTGATGAGGCAGCCAGACTGGCAATATTCAAGGTACACACCAAAAATATGCCACTGGCCGATGACGTGGACCTGGACTACCTGGCCAAAAACACCCAAAAATACGTGGGTGCTGATATCGAGGCAGTTTGTCGGGAAGCAGTCATGTTAACCATGAGAGATGACCTTAAGGCCGAAACCGTGAAGATGAAATACTTCAAAAAAGCCATGAAAAAGGTCAAAACTGAGGAAAAAACAGACATGGTCCAGTACCACTAGACTTACCCATGAAAACCCCTATATCATAAACCCCAAAAATTGGAGAAGACTCCCATACTTGGAGCCTTCTCCTTTTTTTTATTATTTAACCTATTTTAACCACTTATTTTCTTCTTATTTTTTACCTGTTAATTAGTATAAGTGTAATATTATCAAATTTAACAGAGAGACTTAATTATATAGGAATAGAGAATTAACATCTATAATCTAAACATATTTTTTTAGTATTCATGACAAGGATATAACGGTGACTAACATGCCTTATAAAGTAAAAGATATAGAATTAGCCCCTCAGGGTAAAAAGAAGATTGCATGGGTTCAAAGACACATGCCAGTCCTGGAAACCATTAAAAAACGTTTCGAAAAAGAAAAACCCTTTGAAGGAATCACCATTGGCTCCTGCCTGCACCTGGAACCCAAAACCATCAACCTGGGTTTAACACTCCAGGCCGGAGGGGCAGAAGTGGTAATGACTGGTTGCAATCCGCTCTCAACCCAGGATGACGCTACTGCCGCCGGTGCCAGTTTAGGACTTAACATGTACGGTTGGAGGGAGCAAACCAACGAAGAATACTACCAAACCATCAACAGGGTTCTGGATCATAAGCCCGAAATCATAATCGATGACGGAGCGGACATGATATTCATGATCCACCGGAAAAGAAGGGATGTCCTGAATAAGATCAAGGGGGCCTGTGAGGAGACCACCACTGGAATTCACCGCCTGAAATCCATGCATGCAGACGGGGCTCTTGAATTCCCGGTAATAGCCGTTAACGATGCTTACACCAAATACCTCTTTGACAACCGTTATGGGACAGGACAATCAACCTTTGACTCCATAATGGGATCCACCAACATGTTAATAGCCGGAAAAAACGTGGTTGTCTGCGGATACGGATGGTGTGGTCGGGGAATAGCCATGCGCGCCCATGGATTAGGAGCTAACGTAATTGTAACCGAAGTTGATCCAATAAGGGCATTAGAGGCACGTATGGATGGATACCGGGTCATGACAGTCCGTGAAGCAGTCAAACATGCTGACATCCTGGTCACGGCCACTGGGAACATCGATGTTGTCTCTGGGGATGATTTTAAGGTAATGAAGGATGGCTGTGTAATGGCCAACTCCGGTCACTTCAACGTGGAAATTAACCGGCAAGACCTGGATCAGATGGCTGTAAAACAGGGAAATATGAAAGCAGACATTGAAGAATTCGTAATGGACGACGGCCGGACAATATACCTACTAGCTGAAGGAAGATTGGTTAACCTTGCCGGTGAAAGGGGACAGGGACACCCTGCTGAGATTATGGATCTAAGCTTTGCCATGCAGGCATTATCTGCTGAAAAACTGGTGAAAACACAGATGGAAGTAGGGGTGCATAAAACCGATGATGAAGCAGACATGCACGTGGCACGGCTGAAATTAAAAGCCATGGGCATTGAAATTGATGATCTAAGCGAAAGACAGGTTGATTACCTGGAAGGATGGGAAGAAGGAACATAACTTCTTAAGGGTGTGAAGAAGGGAACTTCCTGTACAAAAAAATTTAGGAACTAATATGGAACCTAATAAAATGGAAGTAAATTTTTTAAAAGAAATAGGTGTGAATAATGGAACTTCACGCCTGTTTGTAGGTGGAGTGCATGGGAAGGAAGGTTTAAGCACCATAAACGCCATCCATATGGCTGAAAATATCACAATCAATGGGGGAACCTTGTTGTTGTGTAATCTTCCTCCCAGCCCCTACCTGAGCACCCTGGACCCCCTTTACTACCTTTCCCTTGCCGGTAGCAAACTCCTAGCTCTGGTAATGAAGAATCAACCAGAGATATACTTGGAACTGCACTGCTACCATCCTGAAAACTATACTAAACTCACCAGGCAAGATAGGAAAGAGAAATTTGGAGTTCCTGGTCTGATGGAACTTAAAAATGGGGTGTTAATAGGTTCTGTTTCTCCACTAATTCGTTCCACTTTTTTTGATCTAAATGATTTTCCTTTTACCCTGGAAATGCCATGTAACCCCTCTGAAGAATCACTGCAAACTTGTCTGGAAGTTATGGAAATAATTGCCGGGTCCGGTAGCCGTGAAGAGATAATGGAAAGGTTAAGCCGGGTGTACCCACAGCAGGTTGAAACTTTGGACAGTTATTTTAAGGAATTTTCCCGGAACTTCCACTCTGCATTCGAGAAAATTAAACAAAGATCACTAAAAACCCCTTTGAAAGATTATCAGGACCTTGAAAAGCTGATAAATGATGTTGTGAGTGAAGGGAATTATGATCTTAACCCGGTCCAGATAAAACAGTTAGAAGGAGCATTTCTAATTTTCAAGGAGTATAGCTCGTTTAACTCATGTAAATTTTGTAATACAAAAATTAGACCAGAAATCTAAGAAAAAAATGGAAATATTAGTGGATAGCTCCTTCTAAGAAATATTTCCTTAGCAATATTACCTAAAACTAGGTTTATTTATCTAAAACACCAGGTTTTCAAGGTGAAGGATATGGCTTACTTTAAAATAATTAATAAAGGAAAGGGTATTAACCGGCTTTTCATTGGAGGAGTACATGGAAAGGAAGGTTTAAGCACCATCAAAGCCCTCCAGGAGATCCAGGAGGATGATGTGGATGAAGGTAAACTTACCATCCATAACTGTGACGAAAGTCCCTACCTGAGCACCTTGAACCCTCTTTACTACAAGTCTGAAGTGGGTAAAGAAGTCCTGTACCTGATTAACTACTACCAACCTCAAATATATGTGGAAGCACATTGTTATAAAAAAGAAAGCTACCCTAAACTGATTGCTCCTGGGAGAAGAACTGAAGAAGGGGTTCCACCACTAATTGAACTTGAAAAAGGAGTACTGATCGGTTCTGCATCCCCTAACATCAGAACCACCCTTTTTAAAAAGGATGATGTGTGCATAACACTGGAAATGCCATGTAATCCTTCTTATGATTCTCTGGATGTTTACGTGAAGGTTTTAAGGATTCTGGCTGCCAGCAGAAACCGGGGTGATCTGGAAAAGAGAATGAAAGAAATTTACCCTGTCCAAGTGGAAACAGCACGCAGGTACGCCCGAGAATTTTTCGGAGACTACCCTCCATTTTAGGAATAATATAATCTACCTTTTAAATACATTCTAATAATTGGCGAGCGCAGTTACTTAGATTTATCATTAAAGAATGAATAGTTTCTTAAAACCACTGTTCCAAACTACTCTGGGTGGTTTGCAGCTTTTTAAGTTTATCCAATGCACTTAAAACTCTGCTTTCTGAAAAATCATGTTCTCCACAGAGGAAGTCAACGATTTGCTTCTGGTCTGCTTTCTGCCATTTCAATTCATAATCTGAGTCCACTTCGTGGTTGAGGAACATGTTCCTGAGTATGGTGGGATCAACATCCAGTTCAATATCCAGTTTTTCCAGTATTTGATAGATGTCACCGTGTTCTTTAATGAGTTTCAAACCCTTTTTTGCTCCAATTCCCTTGATCCCCTGGTTAAAATCGGTACCAACCATGATTGCCATGTCCACCAGTTGCTCACGGGTTACACCCAGGTTTCCCAGAACCTTATCCAGTTCGATTAGTTCGGGATTGGTCTGACTTCCGCTGATGGTTAAATTTTTAACCATGCGGGGTGCTCCGAATAACATGCAGTCATAGTCCTGGGAGGCAACGCACCATGCATCTCCACGGGCCACCATGTATGATGCCTGGGCCTCACCTTCTCCTTTAGCCTGGATATATGGGATTCCCATGAGTTTAATTAGTTTCTTGGAGCCTTCAACGATTTCTGGAGACATGCGGGATGATCTAACTGCAAACTTCCGGGCATCATCTAAACGTCCCTCCTCAAGGGCTTCCTTCCATTTTCGCTCTGATTCTTCCTTTATCTCTTTTCTTTTTTGTTGTGTTTCCTTTTTAAGAGCACTGGACTGACCATCAAAAACGTAGATTGGTTTAATCCCCTTTTCTACCAGGGCGGATGTGCGGTATAGAATTCCACTAAAATGTGAAGTGACCCTCCCATTCTGGTCCTTTAAGGGGGTGCCGTCCAGCTGGCGAATACTGGAAAGAAACTGATAAATAACATTGGCAGCATCAAGAGCCACTATTTTCCCGTCAAGGTCTTCAAATCTAATTTCCTCTGGTGATACTATGTCTTTGAACTTAACACCCATTTTAATCCAACCCGGTTATGATTCTAATCGTATTTATTCATTATTTCCTTTAAGTTCCAATTAATCCGACTTTCAATAGTCTATGGGCTAAAACTAAATAAATGATGGGGAAAAAATGATTCAATCTTTAAACAGGGTGTGGGGAAATGTTTCCATTAACCAGATGAGTACCTGATCTTTGTGGATTATGTTATAGGTCCTCCTTAACATAGGGGCTTTGGTTTTAAAGATCTCCACCATCTCTGGCTCTGGTTTCTCCAGTGAAACAGTCTTTATCTCCCTGCGGGATTCTATATCATGTTTACGTAGAATTCGACCAATGGGAATATCCGCCCGGATCAGATCCTCCTTGAAATCATTGTCCAATCTTTCCAGTGGTATCATGGAAACTGCGTATATTAGGGGTTCTTCCCCTTCAATAACCACCACTCGATAGTTGATGGTGTCACCCACTTGGATATTTAGGAGGGAGGCGGCTTCTTCATCCGCTTCCCGGAACTCCTGAACCAGGGTTCTGATGTTCACGTGTCCCTTGAGCACGTCCAAAATAGTAGTTACCGAGCCATCAGTAGCTAAGAGTATTTTCTGAGCACTGGAAAGACTCCCTAACTCTTTTTCGATCTGTTTTATTCCTTCAAAGATTTTTGGGTCCATAGTTATTCACTGGGGTTTCTTATTTCACCGTGAATGGCAGAGTAAGCCACCACTGCGGGGTTAGCCAGGTACACCTCCGATAGGGGGTCACCCATGCGGCCCACAAAGTTGCGGTTAGTGGTGGAGATGCACACCTCCCCTGCAGTTAAAACACCCATATGGGCACCTAAACATGGCCCACATCCAGGGTTTATTATTATGGCTCCTGCTTCCAGGAAAGTATCAATAATTCCTTCAGCTATTGCCGATTGATAAATTCGGCGAGATGCCGGTGACACGATGAGTCTAACATCAGGATGAACTTTCTCATTTTCCAAAACATGGGCCGCCAGGCGCAGGTCTTCCAGCCGACCGTTGGTACAGGAACCAATGAAGGCCTGGTCAATTGATTCTCCTGAAACCTGGGAAACTGGGTGAACATTATCTACATTATGGGGGCATGCTACCTGTGGTTCCAGGTCATTGGCCTGGAAATGGTAAGATTTTTCATAAACAGAATCTTCATCAGAGGTGAATATATGGAAATCCCCCACATTAAGTTCCTTTAAATATTTCAAAGTGGCAGGGTTGGGTTCCATTATCCCGTTTTTAGCACCTGCTTCTATGGCCATGTTGCACATGGTCATGCGCCCTGATACATCCATGTTATCAACTGTGTTCCCACAGAATTCCAGGGACTTATAAGTAGCCCCATAGGAACCGATAGTGCCAATAATATGGAGAATCAGATCTTTGGCGGTAACATTTTCCCCTAATATTCCATTCACTTCGATCTGCAATGCTCCGGGGACCATGAACCAGGTTTTTCCAGTGGCATAAACCACTGCCATATCGGTAGCACCCATCCCGGTGGCGAATGCCCCGAAGGCTCCGTAAGTGCAAGTATGGGAATCAGCACCAACCACCACAGTACCGGGTTTGATAAAACCCTCTTCTGGAAGTAACTGATGACATATTCCTTCTCCATGGTTGTAAATATTCTTTATTTGCTGTTTTACAGCAAAATCTTTAGTTATTCTCTGGAACTCGGCTGATCCGATGGTATTTGCAGGTACATTATGGTCATAGACCAGAACGATCTTATCTGCGTCCCAGACTTTGCTGGCTATTTTATTGAAGGTGTTGATGGTGGGGGGTGAGGTTCCATCATGGCTCATGGCCAGATCTACCCTTGCCTCAATTATATCTCCCGGCTGAACCTCTTTTGCGCCCGAAGCATTAGCCAGTATTTTTTCAGTGATATTCATGGATAAAACATCCTTATCATATTCAAATATGGATTATTACTTGTTTTATTTTGAGATTAAATCCAGTAAATATTTTATTCTGTTTATGGGTGTTTCTAATCTTTATGGGGTGAAAAAATATTATATTTAAAATTCAAATGGTCCTCGCACTGAACGTACGATATCATTGAAGATGTTATCGTTGATGTATTTTCCTTTTTCCCGTTTTTCCTTTACTATTTCCACGATTTTACATAGTTCATCCCGGGTAACATCAATTCCACATTCATCAAGTTTGGCTTTAACTGCCCGGCATCCGGAGTGCTTGCCCAGCACTATCCGGCGCTGGTGACCGATAAGTTCAGGGAGGAATGGTTCATAGGTTAATGGTTCTTCAATAACCGCATCCACATGTATTCCAGATTCATGCCGGAACACGTTTTTACCAACAATAGGTTTGTTATCTGGAACTTTCATGTTGGTAAGTTCTTCAACCATCTGGGAAAGCTCATAAAACACACCGATATTGAAATCCAGGTCAACTCCGTAGATAAGGAGAAGGGTCATCACCAGTTCCTCCAGGGAAGTGTTACCTGCTCTTTCACCAATACCATTCACTGTAGTGGAAACTGCACTGGCACCTGCCAGTAAACCGGCAATACTATTGGAAAGAGCCATTCCAAAATCATTGTGGCAGTGTAAAGCTATTTCAATATCTATCTCTTTTTTTAACTCACCAACCAGATATCCCATACCTTGGGGACTTATTGCACCCACTGTATCAGCTATGTGTACCCGATCAGCACCATAACTCTGGGCTCTCTTGTAGATATTCTTCAGAAAGTCAAGATCAGTTCGGGTGGCATCCTCAGCTGAAAAGGCCACAAAAAGACCGTGTTCCTTGGCATATTCAATGGAGTTCATACAGATGTTCAGGGCGTCTTCCTGGCTTACTTTAAGTTTATGTTTCAGGTGAAGGGCTGAAGTGCCTAGAAACGTGATTATACCATCCACATTGCAATCCAGTGCTGTGTCAATATCTTCTTTCTTGGTACGGCATAGGGCTAAAATCTGAGCATCCAGGTTTTCGCCTGCAATGGCTTTCACTGAACGTTTTTCTTCATGGGAAACCACAGGAAAACCTGCTTCAATCTGGTGTAATCTCAGTTCATCGAGTTTACGTGCTATCTTAAGTTTTTCGGGTGTTCTTAGGCATACACCAGGTGTTTGTTCACCATCCCGGAGTGTAGTGTCATAAACAGTGATGTTTTCAGGGAATTTTAAATCAACTGACTGGTTATAGGGACTCACGAAATATTTCAAAACATTACCACCTGTTTTTATCGATAAATAAGTTAAATATAATATGTTAAATCTAATGGAGAAATCTAATGGACTTGTATGTTTTTTCTGTTTAGAAAATTTCCATAATTTATTTGTTAATCAATGGGGTATATCCATAGATTATCTTGGATCATTATTATTTAAATATAAATGAACTTTTCGTTTTCATCAGCAATTCAGTCGGCGAGCAATTTCCGACTGCCGGTGAACTAGATGTAGGGTCTGGCTTAACCCTAAAGGTCATTGTCTTTAAAAACAATCTTTTTAAGGATAATTTTTAAATTAAACTATTTACCGGAATTTAAATTCACTGATAAATGCTATTCGATCTTTCATTAATTAATTGGAGCTATTATTTGGAATTTTTAGTCGGAGTAACAATGAATTTTCTTATATCTCATTATTCCCGCAAATATTCATTTCACTGTGTAATCTTAATGAATCTCCATCAGTTCCAGATAAGATCTTCTTTCAAAACCATCTTCTATCCCTATTTTAGAGTAGGTGGCGAAGATCTCATCCAGTGCTTCCTGGGTATCTTTACCCTCTTCCATTTCCTTTTCAATCTCCATAAATCTACCCACACCATGAACTTCATCCAGGGTTATAATCAGATCTTCTAGGGTGTAAATAATCCTGTTCTTTTTAACTGTTGCCACAGGACGGAAACTGAGACTTTGAAAAATATCCGCCACTTTTAAAGAATCTTCCACACCCACTTCCACTTCTTTCCGGGTTTTACTAATTTCATCCATCTTAGCACCCTTGTAAGTGATGAAGATTTTTTTGGAGGTTTCATCCATGACCTTCCTTATTCTGAGGGCCTCATCAGTTTTGGCGAAGTCCCGGTGTGGAGCGTTAAAATAAAGATCTTCCTGAAATTCCTCTTTAACTCTGCGTGCACCAATTTCAATCAGTTTTTCTTCCAGAACACCCTTATCTTGAGGTACATGGGCTTTAACTTCCACTTCGATCATGTTAAACTCCTTTTTGTGGTGCTTAAAAATTTAATTGATTATATAAATCCAAAATTATCCTACTCTTCTTTCTATTGAATTTCGTATATAAATTCGGGCATCTTCAATTTGAGTTAAATAATTATCTACCATAGTCTCGATAATTTCATAAGACTTTATTTTGGTGTTTCTCTTTTTTAAAATGGATTTTTTCTTTTTAATTCTCTTTTGAACTTCTTTTGAACTTCTTTTGGAGGTTTCTTCTGGTGAAGGTTCCAATTCCTTTATCAAAAGCAGATATTCTTTTCTAATATTCCTTATATCGGTGCGAATGTTATGCCGCATCTTTTTTAAAATATTTTCATACTCTTCCAATTCATTAAGGGTTTGCATGGCCTCTTCAATGGTTGAAACATCTATTTCCATTCCGTCAATTCCAATTTCATCGAGTTGTTGTTGGTATACTTTGGGACCAAACATAATTACTCCTCACCACAGGGATGAATCCAATAAAAATATATATCAATTCTTAGATGGTATTATATCCAATATTATTTAATATGTTTAGTTTGGCTAGGGGACCATAGGTTTATTAATGTGAATTATTTTACACATGTTTAAGAAAAACTTATTAATTCTATTCTGTCCAAGCTTTACAGCAGAGAATTGAGCTATGAATTTTCAGGGGTAAAATATATCATCAATAGAATTTTTCAATAACCAAAATCAGGAAACTAATATATATAGTCATGAACAAATCTAGATGATAAGTGAGATTAATGAGTCTTTTTATAAAAAATTGGTAGTATAAAACTAACTATTTTTATGTCCAATTCACGGTCATTTATATAATTTATATAAAGCCTTTTATAAAAGAATAAAAAGCACATGGTTATACAAACAACCATGGGAGGATGTTAGATGACAAAAGTTGAAATCAAAGTGGAGAACATAGTGGCTTCCGCAACGCTCGGAAAGTCCGTAGACCTTCCCCAAGTCGCACCAGCGCTGGAAGGTGTAGAATATAATCTTGAACAATTCCCAGGATTAGTCTACAAACTTAAAGAACCTAAAACCGCAGCCCTCATATTCGGATCCGGTAAATTGGTGTGCACCGGAGCCAAGTCCATAGAGGACTCTAAGAAGGCTATACACATAGCAGTAGACAAGATGCGCACCCTTGACCCTGATATACCCCACGAATTCGAAATAAAAGTCCAAAACATAGTTGCTTCTGCAAATTTAGAAAAAACTCTCAATTTGGAGGCAGTAGCCCTGGACTTAGAAAACACAGAGTACGAACCTGAACAATTCCCTGGATTGGTTTACCGATTGGGTGAACCTAAAGTAGTATTACTATTATTCGGGTCTGGAAAGGTAGTATGTACCGGTGCAAAAACAATAACAGACGCACAACTTGGTGTAGAAAAAACGAAAGAAAGGTTATCTGAATTAGATTTATTATAATTCATCTTTTTAAGTAGTATTTGGTGATCTTTTGATTAAACTTATCGCATTTGATCTTGATAACGTCCTAATTGACGGTGAAGTCATAGACGAGATGGCAAAATTGACTGGAGTAGAAGAAGAAATTTCCAAAATAACCAGTCAAGCAATGGAAGGAAAAATAGATTTTGGAACAGCCCTGAAACAAAGAGTTTCACTCTTGAAAGGAGCACCTGTTGAAGATATCAACAAGGTAATGCTGGAAATTCCCCTTATGGAAGGGGCAAAAGACAGCGTTAAAGAGCTCAAAAAGAGGGGTTACAAAATAGCAACCATAACTGGCAGTTTTGATTGTATTGCCCAGCGCATGAAAGACGAACTTGACCTGGACTATGTGTATTCCAACACACTCCAGGAAGAAGATGGTGTTTTAACCGGTGAAGTAACCGGTCCGCTGATAGATGGCTCTAAAAAAGAAATTCTTCAGGAACTGATGAAACTGGAAAAACTATCAGCTGAAGAATGTGCTGCAGTGGGTGATGGTGCCAATGATGTTTCCATGCTGGAAGAAGCAGGTCTAGGAATAGCATTCAACGCTAAACCAGTCCTAAAAGAAATAGCCGACGTCATCGTTGAGAAAAAGGACCTAAAAGAGTTACTGGAAATATTTGATGAAGGTTCAGAAAAAGCTTCCAAAAAGGCAGAAGAAGAGCCTAAGGAGAGCTTCCCTGAACTTTTATCCAAGAAAAAGGATCTGGAAAAGACCCTCAAAGAACTCACAACTAAAAGGGACAAGCTAAATGATGAGGCTAAAGTCTTCCGTCAGGAACGTGACGAACTTAACTCCCAAATAAGAGGAAACCTGGATAATGCCCTGAAATACAGGGATGAAAGGGATCAGATTAACCAGGAAGTTAAGAAGTACAAAAAACTACGGGATGAAGCCCATCAGGCCTACAAGAAAATGGAATGGACTTCCGGAAGAAGGGAAGCTGTCCAGATTGAGGATGAAATAAAACGTCTGGAAAAAACCATTGAAACCCGAGTTCTGGACATCCGAAAAGAAAATGAACTGGTTAAAAAGGTTACGGATCTTCGTAAAAAGCTTCAAGGTATGCAAGAAGACGAAGAAAGTCGTAGTGAAGCTTTAAAACACAAAGAAGTTTCTGAAGGCCATCATGCTAAAGTGGTGGAGTTATCGGACCAGGCACAGGAAACCCACGAGAAAATGTTGGAATACTTCCGCAACATCGATGAAATCCGCAGCCAGGCAGATGCCGCCCACCAGAAGTTCATAGAAACCCGGGAAAATGCAAACAAAGTCCATGACGAGGTTAAAGCCACCTTTGGTAAAATAAGGAAAGCCAACAAGGGAATGGACCGAGTTAAAGCCAAGGAACGAAGTGCCGAAGACGAAATCGTGCGTAAGAAAAACTCCGAGGAAAAGGAGAAAGCCGAAGAAATCTACCGCAAGTTCCTAGAGGGTAAAAAAGTTTCCACCGAGGAATTACTCCTCTTACAGAAACACAACATTGTCTGAGTTTGCCTCAGACACATCCTCCCCTATTTTTTTTTTATTTTTTTTATTAATACTTATCTACCAGTTTAAAACAATTAGTATTATTATTTATTAATCCAAATTTATAATGGATTTTTAGAAATATAAGGTCTGGTGAATTAATGACCCCTAATGTTAGCACCCCTATAGTTAGTAATGATATTAAAATCGCTGCACTTTTAGCAGCTACCATAGCTTCTTTTTTCACACCCTTCATGGGTTCATCAGTGAATATAGCACTGCCCACAATTGGACTGGACTTCGGTGCAGATGCCATAATTTTGAACTGGGTAACCAATGGATTCCTACTGGCAGCAGCCATCTTCGCCGTACCCTTTGGCAGGGTAGCGGATATCCATGGTATGAAGAAGATATTCACCTACGGGATAATCCTGTTCACGGTGGCTTCACTGTTATGCGCACTATCTCCCACTACTTATACTTTGATTGGTTCAAGGATACTTCAGGGTATTGGTTCGGCTATGATCTTTGTAACTGGACTGGCCATAATCAGTTCAGTTTACCCGCCCCATCACCGTGGAAAGGCCATTGGAATTAACGTAGCCGCAGTTTATGTTGGTTTATCATTCGGCCCAGTTCTAGGGGGGTTAATGACCCAGTACTTCGGTTGGAGAAGTCTCTTTTTATTGATGATACCATTTGGACTGCTGGTTACCGCCATTGTGTTCTGGAAACTCAATGATGAATGGGCCGCATCCCGGGGAGAAAAATTTGACTATGTGGGTTCCATACTCTACAGTCTCATGCTGTTTCTGGTGATGTACGGGTTCTCTAGCTTACCACAGATAGACGGCTGGGCCATGTTAATACTGGGAATTGTGGGATTTGTGGCATTTATCCGATGGGAACTCAAGGCTAAAAGCCCGGTATTCAATGTAAGGTTGTTCAAAAATACGGCATTCACATTCTCCAGCTTAGCAGCACTTATAAACTACAGTGCCACTTTCGCTGTAACTTTACTCCTGAGTTACTACTTGCAATTCATTAAGGGACTGGAACCGCAGACTGCTGGCCTCATCCTGGTGGCTCAGCCCATAATCATGGCTATAACTGCCCCTATTGCCGGTAGGATGTCGGATCGTTTTGATGCCCGGCTCATTGCCACCACTGGTATGGCCACTGTCACTTTGGCCCTGTTTACCTTAACCTTCATTGATGGTAACACTCCCCTCAATGATATAATCCTAGGATTGGGAGTTCTGGGGCTGGGATTCGGACTTTTCTCTTCACCCAATACCAACGTGATCATGGGATCAGTGGAGCGCAGGTTCTACGGAGTAGCCTCAGCCACGGTGAGCACCATGCGACTCATAGGCCAGACCATGAGTATTGGAATAGCCACCCTGGTCTTCTCATTATTCATTGGAAGGGTTCAGCTAACTCCTGACCAGTACCCAGCGTTACTGGAAAGCATACAACTCTGTTTCGTGGTCTTCACCGCCCTGTGCTTTATAGGAGTCTTTGTATCCTGGTGGAGAGGGGAGAGGAAGGATGTGGAGAATGATGCTGAAGGGGAACCAGAATAAATTCCTCTTTTAAACAATTCCCTTCTAATCCTTTTAATAAGTTCTTTTAATAAGTTAAAAACCACAAATTGTATTTACCTATTTTTCCAAAATCCCTTTTTAACATGAAAATTAACTACCCTAAAATTGGCCAAACATTAATCATAATTGGAATTGCTCTTTTTATTATCAATGCATTAGATGTTTACTTAGGTCATGGTTGGACACATGGAAAAGGATTCCAGATATTGGGGTTGGGGTTAATGTTTATAGGGGGAGTAATGTGGGTTAAATTTCGTTGAATTATTCCAAAAAAAATATTAAATAAATGGAGAATGTTTAAGATTCCACCAGAAATGAAACACCCTCTTCTTTTTCCATCTTCATAATGTTATCGGCAGCATCCTCCAGATCCACGTCATGGGTGACAATGATCATCTGGGGTATGATGGACATTCTCTTCAATAGATCAATTAGTTCCTGCCGACGATAGGCATCCAAGTGGATGGTGGGTTCATCCAGCATGATCATCTCTAAACTACCTCCAGAGAGTACCTGGGTTATCCCTAACCTCAGAGCAAGGGCCACTGCTATTTTTTCACCCCCACTGATCATGTCCAGACTGCTCTTTCCCCGGGGTCCGTAGATGGTCACATCGTAATCTTCATCCAGCCTTACATCGGAGTATTCGAAGTTGAATTTCTCAAACAACTCCCGTGTTTTCTCTTCAATAAGTGGTCGGGATAGGTTCCTCAAATCCTTCTGAACACCATCTTTACCATAGAGATCTCGGATAAGATTTAAAAGTTTTAAAAAGTCTTTTAAGTTCTTTAATTCTTTTTCATATTCCCGTAGGAAATCCTGTTTTTTTTCTATTCCTTGGATGGAATTGGATAACTGCTGGAGATGGCCCACCAGCAACTGTTTCTGGCCGCTGAGTTCTATCAATTCCTCATTCTTCAACTTCCACTCTTTTTTAACCCGTTCATGGGATTCCTTATTATACTGTAAATTTTCAATCGCTTTCCTGGCCTGTTCTAAGTCTTCAATGGTTTCCTGAATGTTCCGTTGGTTTTCATCAATCCTTCGGAGTAGTGAGTCTTTCTGACTGACTTCACCCATTAAATGCTGGTGTTTCCTGCTTAACTCTTCCAGGTAAGCTATTTCTCCAGGGAGGTTTTCCACACTGTCCCCAGCAATTTCCATGAGTATGCTGATTTTTTTCTTTAACCCTCGTATGGATGCTTTGATTTCATCTAAACTTGCTAATTGTTCTTTGTAATCTCCAAGGGATTCTAAGGAACCACGGGCAGCTAGATATTTCTCATAATTTCCTTTAATATCCTGAAGTTTAGATTTATTCTGGCCAATATCCTTTTCAATTTTCTCCAGGATAACCATCTTCTCATCCAGTTCCTTGAGACTGGAGTTAATGTTTTTAATTTCCTGTCGGTCATCATTTACGGATTTAACGTACTCCTCTAATATTTCCAGATTAATATTTTGAATCCTGGATTGCTGGGAGTCCAAGTTCTTTTTTTCATCTTCAATTCTTTCCAATTTCTCCTTCAAACTCTCTGATCTTAGAAGATTAGCCTCCAGTTCAGAGTGGTAATCATTTAGGAGTTCATCTCTCTTCTGAGGAGTTATGGTGGATTTGCAGATGGGACATAACTCTTTCACCCGTTCCAGTTCCTTTATAGGTTTATCCAGGTTCTCACTTTTAACTTGCAGGTTGGATAATTCCCTTTTTATCTCCTGGATGGACTCAGAAGCATTCTGGATTTCATTCTCTAACTGGGGTTTAAAGGTGGATAGATGATTTTCAAATTCTTCCACAGAGTTAAATTCAGTATTCAGGATCTGGTTGGATTTTTCAAGTATTCCCTTTATCTTTTCCAGGGACTGGTTGATTTTACCTTCAATTTTAAACCTTCTTTCTGTGTGCTGTTGAATCAGCACCCTGTTTCCCTCAAACTGGTCCTTAGCGTACAATAAACTATTAATTTCATTGTCTAGGCGGGAATAATCATTAAAATATTTTTCATTTTCCTTCAAGATATTTTCAAAACGTTCAATATCATCCAGTGCCTTAACCAGTCTTTTTTCATCTTTCTGCAGGTCTTTTAGCTCTTTAATTTTATCTTGAAGGCCCTTTAACACATCTAATTTCTTTAACAGGGGTCTTATATGGTTAATTTCATCCTCTTTAAGGACGATTTTATTTAACTGGTTATCCAGATCTTTTTTGGTTTTCTCCAGGTGATCAAGGGATTCTTTTTTGGATTTAATGATGGTAGTGGTTTTTTCGAATTCAATACTCCTCTTATCCAGAATTTCCTTCTTTTCCAGGAGCAAATTCGACTCAATAATATTTTCATCCTTTTTAAGATTGATATTTTTAATCTGAAGGGATAATTCTTTCGTCTTATCTTTTTTGGTCTTAAGTTCATCCTCTAAATCATTAAAAGATTCTATTCTACCTTCCAATCTTATCCTTTGTTCGTTATACTTGTCCAGGATGATTTTTATATTTTTCCAGGCCTTTTCCAGGGAATCAATACCCAAAAGCCTTCCAATCATTTGCTTCTTTTCTGATGAAGTTTTCTCAATGAGATCAGCTATCTCTCCCTGGCGGACGTAAACTGCATTTAGGAATAGATCACCATCCATATCCAGCAGGTTTTGAACCTCCAGTGTCACCTGCCTATCTCCTGAGACCAGTGACTGGAATCTTCCACCCTCTTTAATCTTCATAATGGCCTTAGATGATGTTTTGGTTCGCTCCCGTAGCACCCGGTAGGTACGGCCATGGGCAGTGAACTGGATCTCCACTGACATCCGTTTCTGGCCAATGGTTATCAGCTGTTCAATCCGTTTACTGGTGTACTGTTTAAACAGTGCAAAACTCACTGCTTCCAGGATACTGGACTTACCCGCACCATTTCCACCTATTATTATGGAAATACCGGTATCAAATTTGATACTGGTATCCTGATGAGATTTGAAGTTCTTCATATGGAGACTTTCAATGATCATATAACTCCTCGTAGAAATTCCGGACCATATCTTCTGCAGTTTTTAGATCACCATCAGATAACTCTCTCAAGAGTCCGGTGGCCAGTTCGTTAACCTGCTGGTTGTTAAAGTCCTTCAGGTTGTGTTCAATCATCTTCTTAATATCCAGGGCTTCTTTCCCATCTTCAAAAGGATTCTTTTCATCTTCAACTGCTGTGGGTCGGTAGTTAGAACGCAGTGCCAGGCATGAATCTGACAAAGCCTGATTTAAAGTTTCATAAACCTCAGAACGGCTGAAATTTCCCCCTTCTACAGTGACCATTAGTATGGGCTTCTTCTGGAGGCTGCTGATATATTGATTAATCCGTGATAGTTCATCCTGGAGCTGGCTGTACTTGATGGTTTCTTTTATAAATTCCCGGGGAAGTTTAAGGTCAATATTTTCGATTTCAGGGATATCCCCACTGATATCCACCAGATAAAATCCTTTACCATTCTTCCGGTAACCTTCAACCTCGTTGGATCGCCATATCTCTGTGGAACCAGGGTATGCCAGTTTTCCCTCCCCAAAGTCATCCACCACCCTTTCGTGGATGTGACCAAAGGCACAGTAGTTGAAACTCTGGGGCACATCACCAATTTTAAGCTCATATTCATAGGGAATGTAACGATCGATTCCCTGGTGAAGCACCAGAATTCGCTTTTCAAAGTCTAGAGATGATTTTTCAATACCTTCCAGGCGTTCAATTAATTGTTTGGAATGGTACTTGGATGTGTAGGGTGCACCTCCAATGAAAACACCCCCTTCCAGATAATATGGGTTATGGGGACTTATGAGCTTCAAACCAAAGTCCTTAAATAAAATTTGGGGTGGAAGTGCATTTTTACGCATCACCACATCATGGTTACCGGCAATGGCGTAGATGGGAATTTTTTCTTCTTTCAACCTTAAAATACCCTTTTGTGCAGTTAACAGGGCCCTGGTGGGGGGTCTTGAATATTCGAACAGATCACCAGAGTGAATGGCAAAATCCGGTCTTTCACCAACTACCTCCTCAATAGCCTGATCAAAAACCTCAAAAAAGTCGTTTTCCCGTTCTGAAAGTCCATACTGGCGGTAACCCATATGGGTATCAGCTAGATGGGCAAACTGCATCAGTAATCTCCTCCCAGATCCTCATATTCCATTTTCTGTTCTTCCAGGAGTTCTTCCTCCCTCTTATGGGATTTTGACCACTCTTCAACAATGTTAAGGTCTCCACCTCTGATTTTCCCCTGGAATTCATCTATCTTAACCAGGGTGGGGATGCGGGTCATTAAACCCAGCACTATGGCCTCCCCAATATTCAGGGAGGGAAGTTGGGCTATCAGATCATCACTCAAACTTTCACTGGCCCGTTGCACATGGCTCTGGTCAGTGGGCTCCACCAGTCGCAAGATTATCATATTATTGGCCTGGGAAAGAGCATCCGAATCCAGGGATTTAGGGCTTTGACTCACCAGACACAGTCCCACTGAAAACTTACGTCCCTCACGAGCAATTCTACTTATCCATAGTTTAGATTCTGTTTTCCTATTCTGGGGAGCCAGGATATGAGCTTCTTCCAGGATCAAAAATATGGGAAACTCCAAACCTTCTCCATTTCTTAAAAAATCTTTACGACTCTTTAAAACGTTCCGGAGGATATGGCTAACCACCACATCCGAGGCAAATTCATCCACCGAACCCAGATCCAGAATATTGGCCTTCCCCACCTTCAAACTGCCAATCGTATCCTTTGCTTCCAGGCTGAGTATGTTACCGTACTTATCCCGCATATGGTCCAGTTTGTTTAAGACATCGGCTATTGATTTTTTATCCCCAGAATTAGTGGATTTAGCCTCAGGATCCTCGGATTCAGCTAACCATCCTTCCAGTTTACTTATTATCAGGGCAATGAAATCTTTACCAGTAGTTGAACCCTGCATTAGACTGTTACGTGCGGATTTATATGCTTTTAAAAAGTACCTTTCCTGGACATAGGCATTGGGGGGTATGTTGGCCAACTTTTTAATCTCACCAAAGGAGAGGTAGAGGGGGTTGATCTGGGGATGCATTACATTGACCTTATCCTTCCCAAAATCAGTGTTCACATACTCGGAGTGCATGTCAAATATCAGAACACTCCCATTAACCTTCAGGAGGCCATCCACAATGACTGAAACAGTATTAGACTTTCCGGCACCGGTCATGGCCAGGACTGCCAGGTGTCTGGACACCATTTTATTGATATCCACTTCTATACCCACTTCTTCCTGGGTTATAAGGTTTCCAAGTTTCAAACCATACAGGTCCACCTTGAATATCCTCTTCAGGATCTGTGAATCCGCAACCTCTATCTTGGTTCCTGGTGGTGCTGGTGTGCGGGGAATGCGTAGGTCATCATCAATATCTCCCAGTATCTTAACTGTTCCCTTCACGTAATGGTCGTCACCTTCAATTGCCTTAATTTTTTCAATGGTTAAAGGGTCGTAGATTTGATCATTAATGGAAACACTACCTCTTACCAGTGATTCAATCATCCCCAGCACGTTTTTACCATCATATTTAAGGGAGACGTATTCACCTACCCTGGGCATTTCCTTGGACACGAAACTCACAGTTACCAGTGAGGTCTCACCTATGCATCTTCCAATAACTTCATTCATTCAACATTTCCCTCCCACTCTTCTCCAGGAACCCCATTATCTTTGAAAGGTTCATAAGATCATTTTTACGGATAACCACGTCATTATGGGCTTTTTTTAATAATAAAGGATATCCTTCGGCACTGATCTTCTTTATATTCTTCAGCAACTCTTTTATATCCTCTTCAGTAGCGTAGTACGGTAATTCAAACTTCAGAATGTTTTTATGATCCTCAAGTCTGGCGTAGAAAATAGTAAAGATCAAACTCTTCAGAAAATCATTTCTAACTGGAAAATCCCTTTTAACACCGGAGACATTGGAATGTCGGGGTCTGGAATATCCCTGTTTCTTACTGTGCATATCAAATATGGCCATGTCCGGTATTTTCGAACCAAAGTATTCAGTACTGGTAGATGTTTTGGAGATTGCCACTATTTTTTGTTTTTGTTCCATTAGCGTGCTGATAACCAGCAGGTTCTCCAGGTTTTCCAGATAGATCATTGGTTCCGGGTTGTCTTTAAATTCTGATGCAATCAAATCCTCAAGTTTTGAGGAGGTTATTTCAACATAAGAACTCCTTAACTCTTCCTCGAGGATGGGTAGATATTTTCCCCTTATCCTCTCTTTCACCTGTTCTTTGAGTTCTCTTTCAATGGGGAATGGTCTGATGAGGTTCCCTAAGATGGACCCATCAAAGAGGAATAAATCAACATCATATTCAGCAAACATCCTCAGGGCATTTTTAACTTCAAATATGCCCATGTAACTCCTCAAACGGTCATCAACATATTTATGATGGGATATGATATCGATCTCAGAGCTTTCAATCCTTTCAAGGCCACGGGGGGTGTGTATTATGCCTTCTGCATCAATGGCATAGAATATGAATGGTAAAAATTTACGTTTATTTATACTACCATCACCGGCAGCAATACTCACCTCCTGAGTATTTTCTTCCAGGGGGTGATCAACCCATTGCCGGGAAGCATCCACCTGGGAGTATCCAATTTCCCCTACTTTTTGTTGGATGCCATCTCTCTTTTTCAAGGCCTTTTCATAAAGTGAATCCAGCATTTAATCCTCCAAAATAAATATAAAAGGTTTTTTGTAAGTTTTTGGGATAAATAAGCAGGTAATAGTAATTGAGCATCACCAATTATATGTAACTCCTTAATTTAAAACTTTATTTATTTAATAGGGAGGAACCAAACTATAGATTATGAACATCCTCACATCCCAACAGAAAAGGGTCTTAAACGGCATCAAATACTTCAGTGCAGAATACCATGGAGGAGTTCCCTACAAAATTCTGAAACTGGACCTGGACACAACTGAAGAAGACCTTAACCCCATTTTAGAATACTTGGAGAAGGGAAATTACATATCTCTCCAGGATGGGATCATCCGCCTGGAAAAGAACCGGGACCGTGACGAGGGCGGAGTTGTTCAAGGGGAGGCACAGTCCAAGGATACTCCTTCAGAGGATACTTCCAAGGTAACTCTTCCAGAGGATTCTAAGGTAACCTCTTCCGAGGATTCTTCCAAAGTAACCTCTTCAAAGGATACGTCCAAGGGAACCGTTGAAAAGAAAAGATTACCGGACAGTGACCAATGGGCCCTGGATAATGCCCTTACTCTGGATAATGAGGACGTGGGTATCGGTACTCAGGATGTGGAAAATAGGGATGATAATGATCAGCCAGAAAGTGGTGTAGAAACTCCTGAGGGTATTGTAGAAATTGAAAAGGTTCTCCCTAAGGAAGGAGAAGTTAACCTCAGCAACGACAACCACAGTAACAACAGCAAGACTGATGTTGATGATGAGCTAACCGATGCAGCTGAAGAAGGGGTTGAAGTTGAACTGGAGGAACAGTTTTCAGAAAAGGAACTGAAAGCTGTGGAGTTAATTCAAAAAGTGGTGGATGAATCTGGGAACATTTCCAGAACATTGCTGGAGGGCACTTTCCTCTACGGGGAATTGGAGTTAAGCAGCATCAGCATGTATAATCTGGTAACCTCCCTGGAAAATAAGGGAATTATAAAGAAAATTAAGCTTACTGATGGGGAGTACTATAGGTTCACTCCTTAATTTTTCCAAAACTTTTGGAAGTATTTTAGTTACTGTGTGTCATTTTGTTTTTTAGACCAAAAACTTATAATGGATTAAAGATGATTATTATATACAGATAAAACCTGGAAGTCAGTGTACCTTGAGGTGCACGATTTAAAAGGGAATAATTTAGCTTCAATTGAGAACTATTATTTAACTTTTAACAAGTACTTCCAGGTACTGGACTCTTATTTTTATAATTCAAATAAATTACAATCTGTATCTATAAGATTGACGTAAGAATTGTCGTGACGTTCGTATTTCTGGAAATAGGACCATGCAATTATGTCTACAAATTGTAAACCTTCCCACGAATTGGAGTAACTATGATAAATTTCAATATTTCTCATTTGGGAGCCGTCTTTTAGGTTATATAAAAAATATTCATCAAATTCATGTCTAAGCATTTGTTTTCCTTTTGATTTATCAATTCTAATTATAATGCTATCTTGAATTTCTATTTGTTTAGCAAGAGCTCCTGCAATATGATTGTATAATTGATTCATATCTTTTTTAAGAAATAATTCTTTATTCCTTCGTTTTTCAAAAACAACACAATGAATCTGAGCATTATTTAAATTGTTTAGTTCATTGATCATGTGTTTTATCACAGCATCTGAAGAACTATTGGCCTTGATTTCGCTTGCATTCTTTAACTCTTTTCTAAATTTGTTTCTTCTCATATTCTTGATGATCTTTTTAAGACGTTTGGCATCATCAACCAATAGGGCTGCTATAATTAGATAATCAGAACCTCGTATTCCTGGATCTCCGGATTCATCTAAAAACATGTATTTCAAAAGATCATCTCATTAATATATTTGTATAAAAGATTAATATAGTCTTATAAATGAGTACTTGAGTTAAATGAACTTGCAGGTAACATAAGTTGTTACTCAAGAATGGATGAAATTAAAAGATTTTTCCAAAAAAAAGGTGAATCTATGTCCAACCATAAGGATGGAACTCCGATGGGGGAATGTACATCACCTTAGCATAACCTTTCTTTAAGAGCTCCTGGTTGAGGTTCACACCATCCACGTAGACCACGGCCAGAGTACGGTCATACTTGTCCTTGTTCTTAGCATCATCAATATCCAGCCCCACGGTTTTACCCAGACACATACTTTTAACATAGTCTTTGGCTTCCTGATAACCAGAATCACCCCTTTCAGGAGTGTTAACCCCTACAAAGCGCACTCTACCCACTCCCTCCACATCTATGGTATCCCCATCCACCACCTTGTAACACTTACCACTCACCTCAGCATGGGGACTGCTGGAGCTGGATGAACTGGTATTGGTGGTAGTACTTGGAACGGCAGTGGAACTGGAACTACTGTTATTGGAAGATGAAGGTGTGTAGTTCAATGGATCTGAGTCATTATGGGTGCAGCCAGATGCAGCCACCACTATTATGCATAGCATGATTAAAAAGTATACTCGGCGCATTTTATCCTCTTAATAATAGTTTTTCAGAATCAATCAGTTTCTTTTTAATTAATAAGATGATTTTATAGCATATAAATTTACTTCCCTTTATTTCCATTAGTAATTCTTCCATTGGTAATTTGCCCACGTGTATCCCTATTTCGGGTGGAGATCCATACTCGATGCAATTAAATGCAATAATAATCTAACCTTTACCCATGATACTGGTAACTGGAGGGGCAGGATACATAGGCTCCCATGCCAATAAGGAGCTTAACCTGGCAGGATACGAAACCGTGGTACTGGATAACATGAGCTACGGGCATGAGGACTTCTTGAAATGGGGAGTCTTTGAAGAAGTGGATCTCGGTGATCTGGAAGCAATCCGGAGTGTGTTCCGGAAGTATGAGATAGAAGCAGTGATGCACTTTGCAGCATTCACCTATGTAGGGGAATCAGTGGAAGACCCCCAGAAATACTACCTCAACAACCTCCGAAACACCCTGAACCTCCTCCAAGTGATGAATGAATTCCAGGTGAAGAAATTGGTTTTCTCATCAACCTGTGCCACCTACGGAAACCCCCAGAAAATACCATTAACCGAGGACCATCCCCAGAACCCCATAAACCCCTACGGCCAGGGTAAACTCATGGTGGAAAAGGTCCTAAAGGACTACACCTCTGCCTATGGGCTCAAATATGTTTCTCTCCGTTACTTCAACGCTGCCGGTGCGGATCCAGAATGTGAAGTGGGTGAAAGGCATGACCCGGAAACCCATCTCATACCGCTCATACTGGATGCTGCCAGGGGTAAAAGAGAAGATATAAAGATCTTCGGAACAGATTACCCCACCCCTGACGGTACCTGCATCCGGGATTACATACACGTCACTGATCTGGCTGATGCCCATATAAAAGCTCTTAAATACTTAGAAGCCGGGGGTGAGAGTGAAGTTTTCAACCTGGGAAACGGTAATGGATTCTCAGTCCTGGAAGTAATAGAAGAAGTCAGAAAAGTCACCGGGAAAGAGATAAAAGCCACTGAAACCGATAGACGGCCAGGTGATCCTCCAGTCCTGGTGGGAAGTTCCCAGAAAGCCCGAGACATTCTTAAATGGCAACCCCAATATGATGACTTGACTAAAATCATCAGCACGGCCTGGGAGTGGCATAAGAAGGATAATTAAATTTGATTGAAAATTTGATGAATTTCAATTGATTTACTCCATTGTTGATTTTATTAAATTACTGATTTATTAAGATAACACTTACTTTTATTCTATTTTTTCTTGATTACTGGTTAAAATTATTTAAAAAGTAAATTTAGTTTATTAAAAATTAAATATCAAATTATTTGACTAAATAATGATTTTAAACTACTTTTAGGTATATTAAATCTTGACTTTTGTTTTTATACTGCCTATATTGATATTTTCTATGCGTAGGATATGAATAGAAAGTATTAAATATAAGTTTTAGTCCAATATCTGTGGTGAGGTTATTATTAAATAGTAATTTTATAATGGGGGAACATTTATGGATGGAGTAAGGAGAATTTCGATTTTTATAATATTTTTGGCAGTGTTAGCAATTTTCACGGGGGCTGTTGCAGCTGCGGATTGGAATGTGAGTGTGGGAAGTAGCATTCAATCGGTTGTTGATAATGCATCGGAAAACGACACAATCATTGTAAACGATAACAATGGAACTGCATATACTTATACTGAAAATTTAGTTATTAATAAAAAAAATAAATTTACATTCTGCTTCTGATTTAGTTACTATTAAAGCTTTAAACTCCTCCAAACCCGTTATTACTATTAATTCACTGGGTAGTGGTTCAACCATACAGAATTTTATAATAGCTGGCGCTACAAGTTCCGCCGGCATATACTTGAACTCTGCAAATAACTGTATAATTGCAGGAAATGATTTTACCGGAAATTACGATGGAATTAGGCTTTATAAAAGTGCCAATAACTTCATTAGTGACAACATTGTAAGCAACAATAGTTATATAGGAATCTATATTTACACGAATTCCAGTAATAATTACGTTCAAAGCAACTTTTTAACGTCTACTCCCTATGGGATATATGTCATTAACTCAATAAACAACCAGGTAATGAGTAACACCGTAAATAACAGTACTTCGTATGCGGTTTATCTAAGCAACGTTAATAATACTCTCATAAGTCAGAACAACTTTAACAACAACAATTACGGGGTATATCTTTACAATGCACAGGACAACAATCTAACAGGAAACACGGTAACCAACACCAGTAAGATCGGACTATATGTCAACACCAACTCTAACAATAATAATATTCAAAATAACAACCTTACTAGCAGCCAATACGGAATTAACACATACAATTCCCAAAACAACACCATAATTGGGAATAATATTCTTAACACTACCTATTATGGTATTTATCTTTCCAATTGTACGCAAAGTACCGTAAACTTGAACATCATAGATTGCAGTAACAGTACTGGAATCTACCTCAACACAGGCTCTAATAACAACTACCTTCAGAACAACTTTTTAACATCCAACCCATACGGAATTCGCATATTTAACTCAATAAGCAACCAAATAATGGGTAACACTGTAAATAACAGTACTTCTCATGCGGTTTATCTTAAAAACTCTAATAACACCATCGTTGATCAAAACAACGTAACTAACAACAATTATGGAATATATCTCTATAATGCTCAAAACAATAACCTAACTGAAAACACTGTGGCTAACAACACCAGAATTGGAATATACGTCAATACAGATTCCAATAATAACAACATCCAAAATAACACACTAAAGGGCAATCAATATGGAATCAATACTTACAATTGCTTAAATAACATTATTGCAGGGAATTTTATATCTAACGCTTTATCTTATGGTGTTTATCTTTCTAATAGTGTACAGAACACTATAACTCTAAATACGATAAATGGTTGTAATAGTACTGGAATTTATCTCAATACTAATTCCAATGATAATTCTATCCTGGAAAACATTTTAACATCAAATTTAAATGGAATTATTGTTAGGAATTCTTTGAATAATTTGTTATCTGGAAATGAAGTAAATAACTGTAGTTCCTATGCTTTTTATCTTAACAACGTGAATAACACAGCTATATCCCAAAATAACATCACTAGCAACAACTATGGGCTCTATCTGTACAATAGTCAAAACAATATAGTAAACCAAAATACACTCTTTAACAACACCAGAATTGGAATCTACCTGAACACCAATTCCAATAACAACAATATTCAAAATAACACATTAAACAACAACCAATACGGAATTAACACATATAACTCTCTAAATAATAATATAACTGGGAATAGTATTCTTAATACTATCTATTATGGTATTTATCTTTCCAATAGCACACAAAGCACCATAACTCAGAACACTATTAATAACAGCAATAGTACGGGAATCTACCTGAACACCAATTCTGATAACAACAACATCCAATACAACAATGTTTCGAGTAATAGGTATGGGATTTACTTAAATAACAATTCTAATGATAATCACATCCAGAACAACATCTTAACCTTAAATCAATACGGAACATACAGCTACATCTCCCAAAACAACATAATAACTAGTAATATAATAAACAACAATACTTATGATGGAATTTACCTTTACAACTCTTCAGCTATTATCAGTTTTAACAGAATTGCTGGAAATGGTAGATATGGACTTTATAAAGTTGGAAGTGGCACTGTAACTGCAGTAAACAACTGGTGGGGTTCCAACACTCCCCAAACTTCATCAGCTAGCCATAGTGACATTTACATGCCCGGAGGTATGGTTGATTATGATCCATGGCTTATTTTAAATACAACTGCTGATACTTCCGTTACAAATGAAAATTCTGTTATTACTGCTGATTTAACTCATAACAATAGGGGTGATGATACATCCTCCTCAGGCAGTATTCCAGATGGAATTCCGGTGAATTTCACGACGGATATGGGTGCTATAACTGGCATTTCTTACACCAGGAATGGTCGTGCTAATTCAACATTTAGCCGTAACTCGACCATTTCGGGCACCGCAAATCTTACTGTTTCTTTGGATAATCAAACTAACTATGTTTCTGTTGTTATTGATGCAACAGCTCCAAATGTGTCTGCAAATCTTCCCAGTGGAAGTTACAACACCTCACAATATGTAACTTTAAATGCTACGGATAATCTTGATTCAAATCCCAATATATGCTACACTTTAGATGGTAGTGATCCTACAACTTCAAGTAACAGATACACGGATCCTATTCACATATCTATAAGTACAACACTCAAATTCATGGCTGTAGACCAAGCAGGGAATCAAGCACCAGTTCAAACCGAAAATTACACTTTAAATATCTCTGTTATCAACACAAACACAGGAAACACGTACACCAAGATTCAAGATGCTATAGATGACCCATCAACCCTTAATGGAGATATTATTGAGGTATACTCTGGTGTATACGTGGAAACTGTGGTTATTTATAAGAAACTCACCGTAAAATCTGCTCCTGGTATGAATGTAACTGTTCAGACCACAGATCCTAATGATCCATATAGTTATCGCGATCAAAGTTATGTTTTCACCATTACAAGCACAGGAACTGGTTCCACAATAATGGGATTCAATATAGTTGGAACTAATGGGATATTTTTAGAATTTGCTAACAACTGTAACATAACTGGAAATAACATATCCATACAGAATAATGGAATTTATCTCAATTCATCATCAAACAACATTATCATACAAAATAATTTCTCCAACACCGGCCACCCCGTTTGCGCAGCACTTTCAATGAGCCCTTTTTCAAATGTTAGGACTAGCACTGATAGTGGTAGTATCATATACCTTGTATCATCTTCTCATAACCTCATTTCTGAAAATAATGTTGATGGAGGATATGGAATGATTTCTGGCCTGTTTTTAACTTCATCCTCCAATAATACTATTTCAGGAAACACACTAACATATAATAAATATGGAATATACTTGGAAAACTCAACTGGAAACATTCTTCGAAACAATACTCTTATAGATAACACATACAACTTCGGAGTATTTGGAAGTAACATCGAAGAATATATGCATGATGTTGATATGAGTAACACCGCAAATGGGAATCCTATCTACTACTTAATAGGGCAAAATGGGATGGTTTTAGATGAAACACCCCTAGGATATTTAGCATTGATTAACTGCAGTAATATCAAAGTGAAAAATATTACTATTACAAATAATGATATAGGGTTACTGCTCGCCAATACTACAAATTCAACATTTGAAAATTGTAATTTCACAGACAATTCTGAATGTGGGATATATCTCTGGAATTCAGCAAATAACACATTTTCAGCAAACAACCTTACAAATAATGGTAATGGGATTTATCTCGATTCATCGCCTAACAACATCCTTTCAAATAATAATATATATTACAATGAGTACGGAATTTTTATCATTAATTCTGCAGAAAATACACTACGAAATAATGTACTAGCAGATAATTATTGCAATTTCGCTATTTCTGGGAATATAACAGAGCATTCCCAAGACATTGATACGAGCAACACTATAAACGGAAACCCCATTTATTATATTGTTAGAGGAGAAGGACTTACTTTTGATGGAATTCCCATGGGATATCTGGCATTGATCTCATGCAATAACATAACTATTAAAAATATTAATAACATGATGGGTAATGACAATGGAATCCTTCTTTTGAATACTACAAATTCCTGGATTGAAAACTGCACTATAGAATACAATGAAAACAGTGGGATATGCCTCGAAAACTCATCAGAAAACACACTATCTGGAAACGTAGTTTATGACTGCACTAATGGAATATTCATATATAACTCCGTTAACAACCGGATAATCGGCAACCACGCAACATACAACTCTAATGGGATCCGTGTAGAAAATTCATCCGGAAACACTGTATCTCTTAACGCACTAGTCAGTAATTTCAATGGAATATATCTAAAAACCTCTGAAAACAACATAATATTCGAAAACAACTTGACTGACAATTATGATAATGGAATATTAGTGGATTTGTCTTCCGAAAACATAATTTCAAACAATACAGTTGAATATAGTTCCAATGGAATTTATTTAAAAACCTCCCAAAACAACACGATATTTGAAAATGAGTTAAATCATAACTTTTATGCTATAACCCTAGAAAATTCATCAGAAAACATAATTTCAAATAATACAATTGATTCCAATTACTACGAAAATTACTTGACAGCAGTCGGAATATACCTGAAAACTTCTATTAACAATACAATTCTCGAAAACGATATACATTACTATTCAAATGCAAATGTAGAAATGCCCTCTAATTTTAGTGCTATATTTTTAGATAATTCAGCGGAAAACAGGATATTAAGAAATATAGTTGGTAGCTATGCCACTGGAATATATCTGGAAAGCTCTATCAACAACACAGTTGATGAAAATCAAATAAATGGTTGTGTTAGTGGAATTGCCTTAAATGCATCTTCCGAAAACATAATGTCTTGGAATACAGTTGAAGGCAATAATAATGGAATATACTTGGTAAACTCAACACATAACACAATTAACGAAAATCAAGTAGATCATAATACTAATGGGATGTTAATAAAGGGATCTTCCGAAAACATAATACTTGAAAATATTATTGAAGGTAATACCAATGGAATATATTTGGTGTGCTCAATTAACAACACAGTAACGAATAACAACATCAACACCAACCAACGTGGACTATATATCTTTAATTCTTCTCTAAACACAATATTTGAAAATAACATTACCAACATCCTATATCATCTCAGCGGTGTTTGGAGTGAATCGGTCTATGGAATCTTATTAACGGAATCCTCAGAAAACAGAATTCTTAGTAATAACATAAACTTCGTAATTAGGAATAATATTCAAAATTATATGTATGTTAGTACGTTTTTTGATAACTATTATTATGGGATTTTCTTAGACAACTCCGCAAACAACAACCTTGAAAATAATTCTATTATAATCCACACATTGAATTCAAAGTACATTTATTATGATCCTTATTATTTAGAGAGAGTATTCTTCAATCTCCATAATTATGGGATTTTTTTAGATGACTCTACAAACAATAGTATAAATGATAATTCAATTGATATAAACACTGAAAACACTGGTATGGCTAATGTTCCAGGTTTATTTATCAATCTGTGTCATTATGGGGTTTATTTAGATAATTCTGAAAACAACTTTTTTGACAGCAACAATATCGCAATGAGCATAAGCAACGCATTTGATGATGATGTTTGGGAAAATTATTATTATTGTGGAATTCGCCTGGAGAACTCTTCAAACAACCTAATCGCTCAAAACACAGTTAATGACTTTTATGATGGAATTTACTTGGAAAATTCTTCCCAAAACACAATTTCAGGGAACACGGTGACTAATAACCTAAATTATGGTATATATGTAATGGGTGATAGCACCACTGTCAACGGAAATACTGTAACCAATAATGGCAACAATGGAATAACCATTATTGGCAACAATGCACTAGTTTTTGATAATATAGTAACTAACAATGGTGGTACTGGGATATCAATTACTGGCAGTGCTGTAAATTCTGGAATAACAGTATCTGGAAACACAGCTGTGGGGAATGGTGGGGATGGAATTAATGTGGTTGGAAACAACGCCATCATCACACCAGATAACAGTATACATGATAACAGTGGAAATGGGCTTTATGTGCAGGGAGATAACATCAACCTTTCAGGATTCACTATCTACAACAATGTTCAGGATGGGATTTGTGCATCTGGACAAAATCTATACGTTTCAATGAATAACATCTTTGCCAATGGTGGCAGCGGAATCGAAGTATCCGGGAACAGAGCCATCATTTTAGGAAACACTGCAAATGGTAATGGAGGTACTGGAATAGACGTTATAAGTGATAATGCAATTGTTTCTGGAAATACAGCGACCGAAAATACAGGCACGGGGATTTCAGTAGCAGGAAACAATGCCATCATCACACCCGACAACAGTATACATGATAATGAGGGAACAGGACTTTATGTACGGGGAGATAACATCAATCTTTCAGGATTCACCATCTACAACAATGGTGGGGATGGAATCAACATTGCTGGTTCGAACTCTAATTTATCTGGGAATACCATAGTTGGTAATGGTGGTGTTGGCATTTCAGTTAATGGTAATGATGCTGCGGTTTCAGGAAACACGGTTAATGTTAATGGTGGTACAGGAATATTAGTCAATAGTAATAATGTTTCGGTTACTTCCAACACCGTGAATAACAATGGAGGTTCAGGTATTGTAATATCTAGTGACAGTTCAAATGTTTCAGGAAACACAATCACAGGAAACTCAGGTTCTGGAATATCACTCACAGGCAACAATGGAACAATCACCGGGAATACGGTGCAAAGTAATCTTGGTTCAGGTGTTGTAGTATCTGGCAATAGTGCCACTGTCAACAACAATGTAATAACCGATAATTTGGGTGCAGGATTATCTGTCCAAGGTGATGACACAACTATATCTGGCAATACTATAACTGGAAACAATGGTTCAGGCATCACCATAAATGGTAACAATGCTATCATCACACCAGACAACACCATAAATAACAACGCCGGTGATGGACTATCTATAACTGGAAATAACGTTAATATCACTGGATTCACCATACAAAACAACGGTGGAAATGGTATACTGGTAATAGGGGATGACATAACAGTTACGAGCAACACTGTAACGGGTAATTATGGGGATGGAATACAGGTCTCTGGTAGAAGTCCCAATGTGTCAGGTAACTCTGCCATAAGTAATTTTGGTACAGGTATATTTGTACAATGTTCTAACACTATTGTTTCAGGTGGAACTATATCTGACAACACTGCCACTAGAAATGGTGGGGATGGAATTATAGTATCTGGGGATGGTGCATTGGTTAGCGGCAACATCATTAACTACAACATGGGTCAAGGACTCATTGTAACAGGATACGGGACCTTTGTTCTTGATAATGCTGCAACAATCAGCCATGGAACGGGTATAAGTGTTTCAGGTAATTACGCTACCGTGTCCGGAAACATTGCCAATCTTAATTTTGGTGACGGGATTGATGTTTGTGGTGATAGTGCCATCGTCACGGGTAACACTGCCATCTCCAATTTTGGTACTGGTATTAAAGTAGATGGAGCTAACCCAATTGTTAGTGGTTATTCGGCTTTTGGAAATGGAGGTCCTGGAGTATTAGTAAATAATGTTCCCATTTTAGGAGAAAATGATACTAGTAATAATTTAATGCTTGGTGGTGTTGTTATTGGATCGTCTGTTGTATTTAGTGCCCTTTCGGAATTAGGGTTCCCTCTTACTATTGCTGAAACGGGTTTGGCATCAGCTGCTACTGTTGAAGCTGCTATTGGTTTACTTTCGAATCCAGTAGGATGGCTAGTTCTTTTTGCCATAGTTGATGCTTATTTAATATATGAATATCCTGATGTAATGGTGCCTGTGAATCTTCGCTCCATACCGGTTTTGGGAATGATTTTTGCAATATATACTGCTCAATCAATGGTACTTGGTGAGGGAGATCCATTAACACCTGAGAGATTAAAACAATCCTATCTGCAAGGAGCATCTTTATTAATGTCAATACCAGAAATTGACTACGAAGAACTATATAATATAGCTAAAATTGATGATAAAGAACAACAACTACGTGAAAGTGAATATTATTTAGATGAAAAACTTAAGAATAGTGGATCTGTTCCTCAAATACCAGATGGAGATGAAAGTGAATTTTTACTTAATTTATATAATGTATCTAAAGAACTGATTAAAAGTGGAATTGAAGATTATAAAGCAGGGGAATTTGTAATTGGCACTGCAAAAATTACATTAGGAACTGGAGGCATGTATTATTGGACTTCATACATTATTTCCCAGAATTTCATCCCCCCAACACCACCATAAGAAGATGTTAAAGTTTTAGGAGATATTTATATGGGTTTATTCCGTGAATCAAAAAATAACTCTTTAATAAAGAAAGCTAACAAACTTTTTCAAAAAAAAAAATATGATGAAACATTGGAATGTTATGATATTATTTTAGAATCAGACTCTAAATATATTAAAGCTTGGTATGGAAAGGGAGTAGTTTTAGAAAAACTAAAAAGATATTCTGAGGCTTTAGAAGCATATAACACAGCTTTAAAAATAGATCCTAAATATATTAATGCATGGCATGGAAAAGGTTTTATTTTGCAGGAGTCTGGGAAATATCAAGAAGCATTAAAAGCATATAACACAGCTTTAAAAATAGATCCTAAATATATTAATGCATGGCATGGAAAAGGTGTAGTCTTACAACAGTTTGGAGAATATGAAGAAGCTTTAGAGATATATAATAATATTTTAGAGCTGAATCCAAGATATGCCGATGCATGGAATAGCAAAGGTGTGGTTTTGCAGGAGTCTGGGAAATATCAAGAAGCATTAGAAGCATATAACACAGCTTTAAAAATAGATCCCAAAATTGTTGATGCATGGTATAATAAAGCTATTGCATTAAAACATTTTAGAGAATATAATGAAGCCATAAATGCTTATAATCATATTTTAGAACTAGATCCAAAATATCCTGATGCATGGCATAATAAAGGTGTTATGTACGGAATTATAGGAGAAGACAAGAAAGCAATCAACTGTTTTAATAAAGAACTAGATTTAAACCCAAACAATGTTAAAGCATTCTACAACAAAGGAATTAGCTTAAAATATCTTCATAAACCGAATGAAGCATTGAAGTGTTTTGAAGAAGCTTTAAAAATAGATCCTGATTTCGAGCCTGCTTTAAAAGCTAAAGATAAAATTTTAGCTTCTAAATCCTAACAATTTCTTCATCTAACTAATCTCTTCATCTCATATATCTGGAGGCATGTTTTTAGGAGGTATTTATATGAGATTGTTAGATGGCTCAAAAAAAATTCTATAGATAATTTCTATTTACTTTGTTTTTTAGTTTAAGTTTTTATTTTGTATTGGTTTTTTTGAGGTTTTCTTTGGGGTTTTTGGTTAGTTTTGTGTATTGTTGTATTTTTTTTAGGATTATTGTGGGTTA
>Ga0334892_1000173_pt1 | contig 98864 bp, 105 predicted proteins | sample GraSluR3_MG_4_FD_207213 | JGI IMG/M metagenome (GOLD analysis project Ga0334892, IMG submission 207213) | Sludge microbial communities from methane-producing bioreactor in Wageningen University, Netherlands - Granular Sludge_15_04-R3 | ecosystem: Engineered > Bioreactor > Anaerobic >...
GCTGGTCAACAAACTCCTGCAGGGCCGCTATGCATCTTGGGCCTTGGTGGGCGCCTTTGGTGACAACCTAAACGCCAGGGCCATGGCCATGGCACAGACCCTGGACCTGGAGCACGGAGCCAAAGAAAGTTTACAACAACTTGGTATCCTGCTTAATTACAACAGTTATGGCGAGGACACCGGAGATCTGCACGCGCACCCGGAAGAGCTCTACCGCGCAATGCAATCCTGCAAGGACCCGCTGCTGTTTTGGCGCGAATCTCCACTTGTACGCACCATCAAGGACGGTTACCAGGCTGACATGCACCACCTGCGTGCCTCTAAGGCCCATGACAGCTTTCCGGGAGGGAGGGTGTTTGTTCTGCCCAATGCTCCATGGGCACGGAGAGTTTCCGGTATTTTTGCAAACCAGTGCGCCAGCGAACAACCAGAAAAGGCGCATGCCATTCTGCAGAAACGTGTGGACGGCAGCCTGCGCATCAGCGTGCGTGCGCCCCTGGATCGTCCTGAAGGGGCAGATCTTTTTTGTCGTCAGTTTTCCGGCGGAGGAGGACGCGCTGCCGCGGCAGGCATAAACAGTTTGCCGGCCCATGAACTGGACCACTTTCTCACGCTTTTTCGCTGGCATTTTTCCAGGCCCTATCCATCCCAGGCAAAGGAGCCAAACCGCAAATGAACCTTTTTCGGCCCCAGCTTGGCCTGCTGTCCCTTATTTTCACGGCCCTGCTCTGCCTGCAGCCCTTGCCGCAGGCACTTGCCGCTGCTCCCCTGGCAGCTGATCTGGTGCAGGACAATCAACCCATTGATTTCCTCCAGCAAAAATTTACTGATTTTTTTGTGGAACTGCAGGACAAGCACCTCTTCACTGCAGCAGAGCTGCGCGGTATTTTCACCGGACTGACCATTGATCGCAGGGTACTGGTCCTGATGGACAAACAGTGGGAAGCCAAACCATACTACCAGTATGCCCCCCTGTTCATTACCGAGGGCATTATCCGTACCGGCCGCGCCAAACTGGCAGAACACCGCCAACTCCTTGACCGGATCGAGCAGCAGTTGGGTGTGGATCGGGAAGTTATTGTTGCCATTTGGGGGGTGGAAACCCGCTACGGCTCCAACCAGGGCAGCTACAATGTGCTGAGAACCCTCACCACCCTTTTTGATGCCTATCCTCGCAGGGCACAGTTTTTTCGGGGAGAACTCATCCACTTCCTACTACTCTGCCGTGAAAACGGCATGGATCCACGCCAGATCAATGGCTCCTATGCTGGTGCCTTTGGCCAGACCCAGTTCATCCCCTCCTCATTCCGCAAGTATGCCATCAGTTTTGATGGCGACCAAAAAAGAGATGTATGGCATTCTGTGCCGGATGTCCTTGCCTCCATCGCCAATTACCTCAAACACTTTGGCTGGACTCTCCATGCGCCACTCTATGCAGAGCTGGGAACGCGTCTCAACAGTCCGCAACTGCTGCAGGCCGAACAGGCAGGGCGGCGGGGCAGGGTTCCGGCCCAGATCGTAGAGCAGGCACAAAAATTGCGATTGTCTCCTGTTCCCGGAGGGAAACCCCTCTCCATAGTTGGTCTGGAACAACCACCTACTGCGGCCGCTGAAAAACGCTATGTGGCTGGCTATCCAAACTTTCAGGCGATCACGCAATGGAACCATTCCAACCGTTATGCCATGGCAGTTGCCGAACTGGCCGAGGCCCTGGCACAGTAGGAACGACAAGTGTTTGGGATGCACCTTTGCGCCAGCAGCTATTTCTCTACCTGATGGGAGCAGGTCTTGTCCTGCTTGTGCTGTTGTGTTCGGTTTTGCCTCTGCGGGCTGCAGCCCAACCAGTAAGCCTGGATGATTATCCGCTCTTCAGCGATGATCTCCACTATCAGGCGCTTGAGGCAAGTCTCAAGGAAAGTTTAACTTATCTAAATCAATTCCCTACAGAGCACCGCTTTGTGTTGGCCGGACAGGTGGTGAGTGTTGCCAGGCTGCAACAAACCCTCAGTACCTTTATTGCCCTACTGCACGGTATGCCCAGTAGTGCGGCCCTGAACCAGGCTCTGCAAAAAAATTTTCTCGTGTACCATATCCAGCCCACCGCTTCGACCGGGGCCCCTGAAAAAGCCAGGCGCAGCCTGCTGGTCACCGGCTACTATCAGCCCATTTTTGCCGGCAGTTTGCGTAAAAAGCCACCATACATCCATCCTCTCTACCATACCCCCACAACATTGGTGCAGCGCCAAGATGCACAAGGAAATTCGGTGCTTGGCCGCTGGGAAGAGGGTCGGTTTCTTCCCTACTGGACCAGACGTGAAATTGAGCAAGGTAACCTGCTGGCTGGAGATGAACTAGTTTGGCTCAAGGATCCCTTTGACGCCTTTACCATCCATGTACAGGGATCAGCCCTAATCCTCTGCCAGGATGACCAAAAAATCAGGGCCCTGCGTTTTGCCGCCAAAAACGGTCATCCCTATACCAGTATTGGCAGCTACCTCGTGCACAGGGGCAAGATGCGGCAAGAGGAGGTCACCATGGACAGCCTGCGCCACTACCTGGAGGCGCATCCTAAAGAACGGCAGCATATTTTGCACCAAAATGATTCCTACATCTTTTTTTCCTGGCATACAGTGGGTCCGGTATATGGCAGTTTGAACCGCCCGCTCACTCCGGGCCGCTCAGTGGCAGCGGACCACACTTTCTATGCCCCCGGATCCCTGCTCTTTGTGCGCAGCAGGGTGCCACAGATAGAACAAGGCGAACACAGGGGGTGGGTGCCCCTGCAGCGCTTTGTTACTGTCCAGGATAGCGGTTCAGCCATACAGGGACCACTGCGCCTGGATCTCTTTTGCGGCACTGGTCAAGATGCAGGCCGTATGGCTGGCGAAATGAAGGAAAACGGCGAGGTGTATGTACTGCTTCTCAAAAAAGAGTAATTTTTACTTCTATCTTTTCCGCAGATGTACTGACAAATTACTCCATTGCCCACCTGGAACAAAAACATAGGCGCTCAATCCTGCTTCTTTGCCGCCAACCCTGGCAGGGGTTGCGGTAACACCTCGGCAGCGTCCGGGTCTGGCGAGGGCTCCTTGCCACTGATATCGCTGATGCGCCGCACCCGCCGGTTGCTCAGCCGCCTGCCCCTGGCAGCAGCTCCCTTGATGAGAAAATCGTTCAAATCCACTTCCAGGGCATTGTATTTGGCCCGGGCAGCGGGCATGAGGCTGGCGCGGATGCGGATACCCTCCTTGCCTGTGCGCAAAAAGAGGATGGTTGAGCGCTTATCCGGCTCAAACAGGCGGTATTCGCGGTTGAGGATAAACTTTGGGGTGGAAAAACGTTTTATATACACCAAGTTATCTATGCCGTTCCGGTACGCCACATTAAAAATCGTATCATCGACCACCACTCCCATCCAGTACAAATCCTGCCCGACAAAAAACTTATCCACCATGGGCACCACCTTATAGAGCCCATCCTTGAAGATGAGCAACAGGCGATCGTACTCCGATGCCTGGCACTCCATCTCCCCATTCCCCATCTCCGCCTTGATGCGGTGGCCGATAAAACCGCTTTCCCGATGATAACACACCGTCAGGTTGGAGAGGGCTGCTGCCCGGGCATCCACCTCATCAAAGGCCTTCAGCTCACTGGCCCGCGGAAAGGCATCCTGATAGCGGCTCAGCAGCCCTTCGATAAAGCCGATGGTGTAGCCCACCATGTCGGAGAGCTGCTTGGTGATGGTGGCAATGCTCTTTTCAATATCGCGTAGCTCCTTTTGCTGGCGGTTGATATCGTAGCGGGAGATGCGCCGGATCTTGATCTCCAAAAGCCGTTCGATATCCTCGCCCGTGACCGCCCGTTCCAGTTCCTTGGCAAAAGGTAAAAGGGCCTCGCGGATGGTGCTGAGCACGGTCTTATAGTTGGTGATCTCCTCGATCTCCTTGTAGAGCCGCTCTTCAATAAAAATCTGCTCCAGCTTGCGGGCATGCCATTTCTCGTGCAGCCGGTCCAGTTCAATATTCAGCTCGGTTTGCAGATTATTGACCAGCAGTTCAGTGTTACGACACAGCACCTCCTCCACCTGCAGCTGGCGGGGCATGTTCTCCACAATAGCGACCAGATTCGGGGATATACTCAGTTCGCAGTCGGTAAAAGCGTAAAGCGCATCTATGGTTTCTTCGGCATAGACACCTCTGGCCAGCTTGATTTCCACCTCCACCTTTTCGGCGGTGTAGTCGTTGATGGAGGCAATCTTGAGCTTGCCCGCCTTAGCTGCCCGTTCGATGGAGTCGATCAGAGACTGGGTGGTAACGCTGTAGGGCAGCTCGGTGATGACAATGGTCTTTTCATCGGGCTGGCTCAGCCGCACCCGGCAGCGCAAACGACCGTTGCCGTGGTTGTACTCGCTTACATCGACAATGCCGCCCCGGGGAAAATCCGGATAAAGGGTAAACTCTTCTCCACGCAGGCAAGCGATCTGGGCCTGCAAAAGTTCGCCAAAGTTATGCGGCATGATCTTGGTGGCCATGCCCACGGCAATACCTTCGGCTCCCATCATGAGTAGCAGCGGAATTTTGGCAGGCAGGCGCAGGGGCTCCTGCATACGGCCGTCATACGACTCGGCAAACTCGGTCAAATCCTTGTTGAACAGAGTTTCCCTGGCCAGCGGGGTGAGGCGGCACTCGATGTAACGTGCAGCTGAGGCCTGATCGCCGGTGAAGATGTTGCCAAAGTTGCCCTGGCGTTCGATGAGGTAGCCCTTGTTGGCCAGGTTGACCAGGGCGTCAAAGATGGACTGATCCCCATGCGGGTGCAGCTTCATGGTCTCGCCCACCACATTGGCCACTTTATGGAAACGACCGTCATCCATATTGGCCAGTGTTTGCAGAATACGGCGCTGCACTGGTTTGAGGCCGTCATCCACATCGGGGATGGCCCGGTCGCGGATAACGTAGGAGGTATAGTCAAGGAAATTGGTGTCAAAAAGGCGGTGCAAGGCGCCGCGTACCTCCATCTGTTCTGTGCTCATGCCGGGTCCACCAAGTGCTCCATGATATACTGCTTACGCTCCGGCGTGTTTTTGCCCATGTAGAATTTGAGCACCCGGCCCACTTCACTTAAACTGTCGGTGCGCACTGGCTTAATGCGCATGTCTGCGCCAATGAACTGCTTGAACTCCGGCGGGGAAATCTCACCCAGGCCCTTGAAACGGGTGGTTTCAATGGCCCGGTCACCCTTGCCCTTAGCCTTGAGCGCCAAGATGGCCTGCTCCATTTCAGCCTCGGAGTAGCAGTAGATGGTTTTTTCACGGTTGCGCACTCGAAAAATCGGAGTTTCAAGAATATAAACCCGCCCCTGCATTACCAGCTGCTCAAAGTACTGCAGAAAAAAAGTGAGCATCAGGTTACGGATATGCAGGCCATCCACATCCGCATCGGTGGCGATAATCACCTTGTCAAAGCGCAGGTTGTCGATGGATTCTTCAATATCCAAAGCCTGCATGAGGGCATACATCTCCTCGTTTTTATAGAGCACATCCAAACGTTGACCCAATACGTTGAGCGGCTTGCCCTTGAGGCTGAACACCGCCTGCACCATGGGATCGCGAGCGCTGACAATGGAGCCGGCCGCAGACTGCCCCTCGGTGATAAAAAGCATGTTCTCCCGACCAGGGCGTGAGGGCTTACCCGCCGCAGGATGGTATTTGCAGTCTTTGAGCTGGGGAATCTTAAAGGTGATCTTCTTGGCCTTGGCCTTGGACTCGCGGCGCACTGACTGGAGTTCGCGACGCACCCGCTCGTTGCGCTGCACCTTATCGACCAACACTTCCGCACTTTCCGGAAATTTATACAGATGGGTGGCCACTGCATCCTTGACCGCATTGACAATACCGGTGCGGATATCGGTATTGCCCAGTTTGTTTTTGGTTTGCGACTCAAAAACCGGGTCCTGCACCTTTACCGCCAGAATACCGATGACCCCATCGCGCACGTCCAGGCCATTGAATTTCTTGCCGGTGAACTCGTTGATGCCCTTGAGGATGCCTTCACGGAAGGCAGAGAGATGCGTGCCACCTTCGCTGGTATAGGTCCCGTTGACAAAGGAGAAGTAGCTTTCCCCATAGTCGTTATTGTGGGTAAAGGTAAATTCCAGAGTGGTATTCACAAAATGGAGCGGCGGATAGAGCGCTTCTTCTCGCATTTCCCGCTCCAGCAAGTCAAGCAAACCCCGTTGGGACACAAAATGCTTACCATTGAGATACAAGTTCAAACCCGCATTCAAGTAGGCATAGCGCCACAACCGTTCCTCCACAGCATGCTGGTCAAAGGTAAAGCCAGGGAAGACCTCGGTGTCCGGCAAAAATTCCACCAGGGTACCGTCCTTTTCCTCGCAGGTCCCCTCCTCTTCGCCAATCAGTTTGCCCCGTTCAAACTCGGCCTGTCTAAAGCGTCCGTCCCGAAAGGCGCGTACTGTGAAGTGGGTAGACAACGCATTCACCGCCTTGGTCCCCACACCGTTTAGACCCACGGAAAACTGGAACACCTCGGTATTGTACTTGGCACCAGTGTTGATAACCGACACACACTCCACCACCTTGCCCAGGGGAATCCCGCGGCCATAATCCCGCACCGTGCACAGACCTTCGGCAGTAAGCGTAATGTCGATGCGCTTGCCATAGCCCATGATGTACTCGTCCACCGCATTATCGAGCACCTCTTTCAACAGGATGTAGATGCCGTCATCCGGGTGGGAACCATCGCCCAAACGGCCAATATACATGCCTGGCCGTTTGCGGATATGCTCCAGCGAACTCAGGGTTTTTATTTTGGATTCGTCGTACTTGTGACTGCTCATGACAAAAATTCTCCCCGATGCGGAGCAGGGGTCTGCGTTTGGGTGCTGTTGGCTGCGGGGTCGTCTCCAGAAAAATCAGGGGGGTTGTCCGAAGGTGGATTGTTATCCAGGCGGATGGCATAGCCAAAGATGTAGGTGCAGACCGGCACGCCCAGCAACAGGCCCCAAAAACCGAACAGCTTACCGCCCAGGGTTAGAATGATAAGGATAATCACTGAGTTGATGCGCATGTAGGTGCCGTACACACGCGGGTTTAAGATATAACCCTCAATCAGATGGATGACCGTGATCAGTGCAATGGCCAAGAACATGGTGTTTAAACCATGGGATTGCAAGGCCATAAGACAGATGGGGATGGAGCTGATAAACACGCCCACCACCGGGAAAAAGCTGCAAAAAAACACGATTACCGACAAAAAGGCCACATTCTGCCCCAATCCCAGCATGGTAATACCCACAGCGGTGAGTACGCTGTTGACGATGGCAATGATCAGCTGCGCCTCAAGCGCCCTGCCCAGTACCAGGGAAAATTCGCGGATATTGTCGGCCACGGCCAGGTAGATAAAGCGGAGCCTAGTATATTCCAGGCCGCGCACATGTCGGCCCAACGCCGGCAAATCCAACACAATGAGGAAGGAAAAGAGCAGGGAGAGCAAAAAATTGGTCGTCACGGTGAGCACCTTGCCACCAATATTGCTCAAGGTGTCGAGGAACTGGTTGATATTTTTAATGCCACTGGATGATTCCCCCAAACCCAGCAACTGCTGCAACAATGCGGCAGTGGGTGAATAGCGCAGGTTTTTGCGTGGTTGCACCTCCAGGGAAGGATCGTGGGTTTCGACATGTCCAGCCACCAATTCCGGCAAAATCTCCCCTAAAAGCGGGTATTTCTGCTCGAGGCGGTAGAGCTCTTCATCCACCCTGCTGATATATACGCCAAACTGACTGGCAAAGATTTCGGTTTGTGCCTTCACTTTGGGCGTCAAAAACACTCCGGCTGCGGCAAGTATACTGATAAATGCGGTGGCCACCAACACCACGCGCACGATACGGTTTGCGATATAGGGCTCCAGTCGGACCGAGACGCTGGCCTGTATATACGAAAAAACAAAAGTGAGGAAAATCAGCAGAAAAAAGGAGCGGAGCAGATAAATCAGCCCGATGAGTACCCCCCAGGCAAACAAATTGGCTGCATGGGGCAAAATGCGATTCCAGGGAGGTGGAAAATTCTCAGAAAGTGGATGCGGTGTATACATACAGATCTACAAGGCAGATGAAGGCTGTGCTTGGGCGGCACATACCGCGGGGGTCATGTGGCGGCATTGTACAAGAGTGCCGGGGGCTTGTCGAGCTGGCTCTTTATGTACCAATCAAAAAAGCCCCCTGTGCTACATACCCCTGCAGGAAGGTCTATGCTGCTTTTTTCCTGCCCAGCTCTTTGCTGATCTTGTTGGACAGTTAAGCATGTAAACAGGAAAAACTATCTTGGTGAGCAGACAGGAGACCCAGAAGAGTATTTACCACGCACCGCTGCCTAACCTCCAGCCGCGCTCCCCCCTACACCCTGCCATGGGCAAGCTCTGCTGCAGGGTATGACAGGATATAAGGGGGTACACACATAGACAGGGGTAGGGACGATGATCACATCCAGATATAAAGCGGTCAATGCTCAAGGCACAACGGCCGAGCTATCCGGCGTCTGGACAACTGCAGGTACTGCCAGGGCAATGGTGGAGATGGAGTTTTTCGGGGAACCGTCAATCAATTTGTCACTGTAACTCAGGTAGACAAGCGCATGACGTTTTTTATCGTAAAAACGCACCACCTGCAGCTTTTTGAAAAGAATGGAGGTGGATTTTTTGAACACCTGCTTGCCATTATCCCGACCAGATACAACTCGCTCCGGCAGGGTAATGGCGCCGGTTTGCCGACAGGAGATGGAGGCATCCGAGGTGTCTTCCGCAACACCCAGAGAGCCTGAAATACCCCCTGTCTTGGCCCGGCTGACATAACAGGTTGCTCCCGGGATATCCGGGTCGTCAAAGGCCTCAATCACGACCTTGTCGTTTGCGCCCAAGACCTTGAAAGTGGTGCTTACCTCGCCTATTTCCTCTGCCCTAGCAGCCGTGGTGGTACAGAGAGCATGCAGCAGGCAAATGCCTACCACAACCAGCCTGCATATTGTCAGGGTGAATCTGTCTGTCATACTGTTTTTTTCCTCTTGTCTTGGGAGCGGTTGATGGCGCTCAAGAGCGATTTAATCGAAGCCACGATGATATCGGTATCCACACCTGCGCCCCACCAGCTTTCCTCGTCACTGTCGATAATTTCAATATAGCTCACCGCCTTGGACGAACTCCCCCTGGCCAGGGCATGTTCATGGTAGGAGTGCAGGGAAAAATCCAGGTGCAGATCCTGGCGCAGGGCTGTGCAAAAGGCATCCAGGGGACCATTGCCGCTGGCCTGGATGGTCTGCTCCTGACCGCCGTATTCGAGTACCGCCGCAATTTCGGCACGGGATTCCTGTTCTGCCCGGTCAATGTGGCGTTTCATCACCTCAAAGGATTTGAGGTGAAAACCGTTTGGTCTGAACAGGTATTCCTTTTCAAAGGTATGGAAGACCATCTCTGGACTCAGCTCCTCGCCGCAGGCATCGGTCACTTCCTGGATAACCCGGCCAAACCCCGGATGCATATCTTTGGGCAGCTTAAACCCGAATTCGCGGTCCATGATATAGGCCACCCCACCCTTGCCCGACTGGCTGTTGATGCGGATAATGGACTCGTAAGTGCGGCCTAAATCCTGCGGATCAATCGGCAAATAGGGCACCTCCCACAGCTCGCTTTCAGTAAGCTCGATCGCGGTCATACCCTTGTTGATGGCATCCTGGTGCGAGCCGGAAAAGGCCGTGTAGACCAATTCGCCGGCATAGGGATGGCGTGGGTGCACCTTCAGTTTGGTGCAGCGTTCATAGACATTGATCACCCGATTGATGTTCGAAAAATCAAGCCCTGGGTCCACGCCCTGACTGAACATGTTGAGCGCCAGGTTGAGGATATCCACATTGCCGGTGCGCTCACCATTACCGAATAGGGTGCCCTCCACCCGGTCGGCCCCGGCCATAAGCGCGAGTTCCGTGGCAGCTACCGCAGTGCCCCGGTCGTTATGGGCATGCAGGCTGATCTGCACCCGGTCGCGGCAGGAAATCTTGCGGCAAAACCACTCGATCCGGTCGGCATAAACATTCGGGGTAGACATTTCCACTGTGGCTGGCAGGTTGATGATCACCGGGTTATCCGGTGCGGGCTGCCACACCTCCAGCACAGCCTCACAGATCTCCAGGGCAAAGTCCAGTTCGGTGCCGGTAAAACTTTCCGGCGAATACTCGTAGCGCACATGCACCCCGCTGTCGCGTGCCTGCTGGTGGATAAACCGTGCGCCATACACCGCAAGCTCAATGATCTCCCTGCGGCCCTTCTTAAAAACCACGTCGCGCTGCAGGGTGGAGGTGGAGTTGTAGAGGTGCACGATAGCCTCCTCCGCTCCTTCAATGGCACTGAAGGTTTTACGGATCAACCGCTCCCGTGCCTGGGTGAGCACCTGGAGTACAACTCCGGATGGCACCTGTTTATTTTCGATGAGCAGACGAAGAAAGTCGTATTCCACCTGGGAGGCTGCAGGAAAGCCCGCCTCTATTTCCTTAAAACCCACCTCCAGAAGAAGCTGGAACATCTCCAGTTTTTCTTCCAGATTCATGGGTTGAATAAGTGCCTGATTGCCGTCGCGCAGGTCAACGCTGCACCAGATGGGGGCTTTGGTGATGCTCTTGTCCGGCCAGGTGCGGTCTGGCAGATCGACAGTGGGGTACGGCCGGTACTTCCTGGTTTTACTTGCTTGCATAGTGCACTCCATAATGCCGCTAAGGATACGGCCGGTATCATGCGGCCGTATATGCGACCACAAAACGCGGCCACAAAAAAAGCCACGGTTACCAGTAACCGTGGCTTCAAGATTCAGATATGCTTACAACCTTTTCAGAACATATCTCCCCTTTTCGCCACGGAAAACCTGCGCAGTCGGCCTAGAAGAAGGAGAAGGGAAAGGTGGTGCATAAAAATTGTCCGTTGTTAACACGTTGTTGACACAAAATAATCCCCTAAGCCAGCCTGTTTGTCAAGGTGAAACTGAAGAGGAAGGGCTGCACGCAAACAACACTCGCCACAAAGGGTAGCCCCATGCTATAAGAAGACATACAGTCCTTGCATATATAATTTTCTGCACACACAGCCACAAACCATGAAGCACCCCACCGCCCTACACCATATCCTGCCTGCCCTCTACCAGCAGAGGCAATGGCAACAACAGTGGCAGGTGCAGAGCCTGTATGCACAGTGGCCAGACATTGTCGGGTCGGAAACCGCACAGGCCAGCATGCCAGTATTTATTCGCACGCAAACGCTTTGGCTCTATGTGGCGAGTTCCATTTGGATTCAAGAAATCCTTTACCAACAGGACAACCTACTCCACCGGATCAACGCGGCACAGCCTGGTCTAAAAATCCGCACCCTGCGCTGCCTAGTGGAGCCCTCCTTTTTTAAGCCACGCCCGCAGAGAGTTGCCGCAGCCAATCCCGCAAACAGGTCGACAGATACGGGTATGCGCCACAGCACCGGCTTTGATGCCATTGTCGACCCTGCCTGTCGCGAGGCGCTCCGGCGCCTGTGGCTAACACTTGCCAGAAGAGATTAAGCAGGTCAGCACAACAGCAAGCCAGCAGGATCGCCTGTACAAACCAAAAAAACTTCCTTCATGACACAACTCACTGGGAACAGCCCTCATCGAGCCTCAAAACGTCGCCACGGAACAGGTCATCATTGTGGATCGCTGCAACCGTAGCCTGGGCGCGGTTACCCGCCCAATCATGCGCAATCAAGGGCTGATCCACCGGGCTTCATACGTGCTAGTGTGCAATCGTCAGGGCAAGCTTTTTATCCAAAAAAGAACAGCGGTAAAAGATGTCTTTCCCGGGTATTGGGATATTGCCGCTGGCGGTGTGGTGATGGCCAGGGAGAGCTATGAGGAGTCCGCCCGCCGGGAGTTGCGGGAGGAACTGGGCATCAAGGTCAAGGGCATACACCATCTTTTTGACCATTTTTATGACGGCCCAGACACCAAGGTGTGGGGTCGGGTCTTTACCTGCACCCACAACGGACCCTTTACCCTGCAGCAGGAGGAGATAGAGTATGGCTGCTTCCTTGCCCTGGACGCCGTCGCAGCCCTCAACGAGAAAGAACCGGTCACCCCGGATGGCATGGAAATTCTCCAGCGCCTGCAGCTTGAGGCGCCAGCGGCCTGGCTGCGGGTCAGCAGAAAAGAATAGACGCCGGAACAAACTACCCTCCCGGCTCCAGAACCAACACAGTCCACCTGCATCCTTTGATCCAGCTTTTTTAATCCGTGACTAGGGGATACCCTCTGTTCTGCCAGGCCTTCATTCCGCCGGCCAGGCTATGCACATGCACAAAACCCTGTTGCTGTAGATAGCTGGCCGCGATATTGCCCCGGTATCCCACCCCGCATACGGCAATAATCTCCTCGCCTGATGACAATTCCTCCTGTTTACCCTTCAGGAGTTCAGTGATGGGCAAGTGACGCGCCCCCTGAATATGACCAGATTGCCATTCGGTATCGGTGCGTACATCCACGATGCACGAATGCCCCTGCTCCACGTTGTCCCTCAACTGTTGCGCGGAAAGTTGCCACAGTTGGGTGATGGGATAGCCTGCCTCCTGCCACGCGGTAATGCCACCATAGAGATAGCCGATGCGGTGCAACTGGGCGCACATTTCCCGGTAAGCATCCTCGCTGGTCACCACCAGTATCAAGGCCTGTCCAGGATCCAGCACCATACCGATCCAGTTGGCAGATTGCTTGTCCAGGCCAATGTTGATGCTGCCGGGAATATGTACCCCACCAAAGGCGGCGGTATCGCGAGTATCGAGAATGAGCGCACCTTGGGAAAACTGGTTCTTCACCTGCTCCGGACATATCCCGGATAATCGGGCAGCGTTCCAGTATCTGTGGTCCCTTGAGGTTGGTGGTGATGATATGGGTAATCCTCATGCTCTCCTTACGGGTGATATGCAGATAGTCCTGCACATCTCGTTTCGGATCCACCACGCATGCCACCTTGGCCTGGGGGCAGCCAATAATGTATGAGTAACAGCCCATGCCCTCAACGGCAATTTGCTTAAAATACATTGCCGACCTCTATTGATTGTTTCGAAGAGCAACAAACCGTGAGTACGGTGATCGGTTTGTACACAGTACACATTCATGGGGAAAAGCTGTATTTTTCTGTGTCGTTTACAAAGACATAAGGTTGGAACAGCCCAAAATCAGTCTTTTCTGAAGGATTACACCGTTCTTCCAGTGTGTCGGCAATGGTGCTTGTTTTCTGGCCATATAAAATCACCTATTTCTGTGGTATTGTAGAAAGAATGGTAAAAAACAATGGGTAAGGCGAGCTGCAGTTAGTTATAAACTCTTTATATATCAATACGTTGTTGAGGAGCAAACCTATGGCCACATCATCAGCGAACCACTCTGAAAAAAAACAAGCCGGTATGGGCGCGATTCCCCACGAAGGCGGCACTGCCTTCCGCGTTTGGGCACCGCACGCACAGCAAATTTTTGTGATGGGCGATTTCAATAACTGGTCCAAGACAAAGGCTCCGATGACAAGCGAGGAAAACGGCTACTGGTACCTTGACATTACCGGAGCAAAGCCTGGGCAGGAATACAAGTTCCTGATCAAAAACGGGGAGATGGAGATGGAGCGCATCGATCCGTATGCCCGCCAGGTCACCAATTCGGTTGGCAATGGAGTCATTTACGATCACGCAAGCTTTGACTGGCAGGGCGATGAGTTCACCTTGCCACCGCACAATGAACTCATCATCTACGAGATGCACATCGGCTCTTTTTTCGCAGATACAGAAGGCAGGCCCGGTGATTTTGATGCTGTGTTGCGCAAGTTCGATCATCTCATCAAACTGGGGGTGAATGCGGTGCAAATCATGCCCATTGCTGAGTTTGCCGGGGACTACTCCTGGGGCTACAATCCGGCCCACATCTTTGCGGTGGAAAGTGCCTATGGTGGGCCAGATGAGTTTAAGCGCTTTGTGCGTGAAGCGCACAAGCGGGGCCTGGCAGTGATTCTCGACGTGGTCTACAACCATTTTGGTCCCAGTGATCTGGATCTCTGGCAGTTTGACGGTTGGCAGGAAAACGACAAGGGTGGCATCTACTTCTATAACGATCACCGCTCACAAACTCCATGGGGCGACACCCGGCCCGATTACGGCCGGGGCGAGGTACGCCAGTTCATCCACGACAACGCCCTGATGTGGCTGGAAGACTATCGTGTGGATGGTCTGCGCTATGACATGACCTTGTATATTCGCAGTGTACACGGAGACGGTGGAGAAGAGATTCCCGAAGGCTGGACCCTGATGCAGTATATCAATGACACTGTGCGAGAGCGTTTCCCGGGCCGTATCCTCATTGCCGAAGACCTGCACAACCAAAATGCGGTCACCGCTGATGTCGAACACGGTGGCGCCGGTTTCCACAGCCAATGGGACGCTCAGTTTGTACACCCCATCCGCGCCATGGTCATTGCAGCCGAAGATGCCCACCGCTCCATGGAGGCAGTGCGCCAGGCCATCAGTTTCCGCTATGAGGACGATGCCTTCCACCGGGTCATTTACAGTGAATCCCACGATGAGGTTGCCAACGGTAAGGCGCGGGTCCCCCAGGAAATCAATGCCGATGACCCCACTGACTGGTATGCACAAAAACGCTCCACCCTGGCAGCCGGCTTGGTCTTCACCGCACCTGGCATCCCCATGCTCTTCCAGGGGCAGGAGTTTCTCCAAGGCGAGTGGTTTCGGGACGACGTGCCACTGGACTGGGATCTCAACGACGAATTCCACGGCATAGTGCGTCTCTACCGCGATTTGGCCGCATTACGCCTGAACCGGCAGGGCCACACCCGTGGTCTCTGCGGCCAACACCTGCAGGTCTTTCATGTAAATGATGCGGAAAACATGATCGCCTTTCAGCGCTGGGATGAGCATGGTCCAGGGGACGACGTGGTGGTTGTGGTGAATTGCAGTAATGCTCCCAAGGAAAATTACCTAATCGGTCTGCCGGAAGAAGGCCAGTGGAAGCTGCGGATCAATACGGACGCCAGCATCTACAGCGATGATTTTTCCAACTTCGCCAGCAGCGATCTCCATGCAGAGCCAGGTGAGTGCGACGGACTGCAGGCACAGGCCACGGTCGCCATTGGGCCATATACCGTGCTGATCTACAGCAAAGACAAGAAATGACCACAATACGTGGCACATCGTGCAGCATAAACCCTTGACAGGGAATGGGCAGTTTGGTCGCTGGACTTGCCGAATATAGAACTAATGTGATCTGAGCCACCTTATAGCAGTGAGCAGTGGCCCCAGCGCCCTGTCTGCCAGCATCTGGCCTATTCCTGTTGGCTTGCAACGTGGCTGTTGCAAGCCAACGACCTGGGCTCAGTAGCCACCCAACAGTGCCGCTTGCCCGAGGATTTTTTGCTGCAAATAAAATCTATTGCTTTAATCAGGTAGTTATCTTAACCTGCGCTATCGTCCCAATTTGATACAATTTTACGAGCATAAGGCACAACACGCTGATATTGTAAACAATTCACCTCTGTTGCCAGGGATCGTCCAATGTGTCTGCCTGCGCGGCTTTGCCATACTTGGGCATCCCGACCCATGATAGAACAGAGAAAAATGTACACCCTGCTGCACTTGCCCACGGTGTAACGGATAAAAACAGGAAGAAGCAGCAGGCAAAGATTGTGACCAGGGCAGTGTGCGGAGATTTGTCATGCATCTCAACACTCTTCATGATCAGGGCAGAAAACTGCTGCATCCATTCGTCAGGCTGCTGGCAGCCCTCAATATCCACCCTGTGGCGATCACTGTCGCAGGCTTACTACTCTGCCTGATTGCCGCAGGGTTTGCCTGGGTCGGACACTTTTGGCAGGCTGGCTTGCTGTTCACCATAGGCAGCCTCTTTGATGCGCTTGATGGCGGCGTGGCCAGATTGACCGGGACAGCATCCAAAGCAGGAGCTGCTCTAGATTCCAGTCTGGACAGGATTGCCGAAGCAGCTCTCTTCATCGCCTTATTGGCGGGCAGCGCTGCCAAACTACATCCCAGCCTGGTGTGCACCGCCTCGCTCGCCATGGTTGGCTCCTTTATGGTGAGCTATGTGCGCGCACGGGCCGAGGGGCTCGGTATTCCCTGCTCTGTGGGTCTGTTTACCCGTATGGAACGGCTGGTGGTCATGATAGCAGCCCTGTTCCTTGCAGACATGCTCGGCAGCGTCACACTTGTGCTTGCCTGCGTACTGGTTGCCCTGGGAGCTTGGGCAACAGCATTGCAGCGGCTCTTTACTATTTTTAGATGGAAGTCTTAGAACAGAGGCCATCAGGCCATGATGCCAATGGATATGGAGGACGCATATGGCGCGAAAAGTGAGGGTAGCGATTATTGGCGTAGGGAACTGCGCAAGTGCCTTGGTTCAGGGGGTCGAATACTACAAAAATGCCCAAGATAGTGACAAGGTACCGGGTTTGATGCATGTCAACTTGGGCGGCCTGCATGTGCGTGACGTCCAGTTCTCAGCGGCCTTTGACATCAATGCCACCAAAGTAGGCAAAGATCTTGGTGAGGCCATTTTTGCCGAACCCAACTGCGCCATCAAATTTTGCGATGTGCCCAACCTGGGCGTACCAGTACAACGCGGCAAGGTTCTTGATGGTATCGGTAAGTATGTGCAGCCGGTTGTGCAGGAAGCTCCTGGTGAGTCCGTTGACATCGTTTCCATCCTGCGGGCTACCCGCACGGATGTGGTGATCAACTATCTGCCCGTGGGCAGTGAGAAGGCCACGGAATGGTACGTGGAACAGATCCTTGAGGCAGGTTGTGCCCTGGTCAATGCCATCCCGGTGTTTATTGCCCGGGAGGCACACTGGCACAAGCGTTTTCAGGAAAAAGGTCTGCCCTGTTTGGGCGATGACATCAAAAGCCAGGTGGGCGCTACCATTTTGCACCGCGTGCTTGCCAGGCTGTTTGAAGACCGCGGCGTACGTCTGGACAGAACCTACCAGCTGAACGTGGGTGGTAATACCGACTTTTTGAACATGCTGGAGCGGGAACGGCTGGAAAGCAAGAAAATATCCAAGACCGATGCAGTCACCAGCCAGATCCCCGGCGGGATGAAGCCTAAAAACGTGCACATTGGCCCTTCAGACTACATTGAATGGCTTGATGACCGCAAATGGTGCTATATTCGTATGGAGGGCACTGCCTTTGGCGATGTGACCCTCAATTTCGAGGGTAAGCTGGAGGTGCAAGACAGCCCCAACTCGGCCGGAGTTATTATCGATGCAGTGCGCTGCGCCAAACTTGCCCTGGAAAATGGGCTGTCCGGCGCAATTACCGCCCCTTCCTCCTACTTTTTCAAATCACCACCAGTGCAGTACTATGATGAGGAATGTCGGCGCAAGACAGAAGCCTTCATTGAGCAATACGGTAAAAAATAGAATTGCAGCCAAGCCGTGCGACCAGCTTACAGATCAGGCACAGCCTTGGTCTGTAAGCTGTATAGTTTATTTGAACTCACCTGTACATCATTGCGAGGTGCGATGAGTTAAAACAACATATCAAAGCTGTACACGCCCTCCTCCAGGCTGCTGGTCACCCGCAGGCCAGAATTATTGAATACGCTTTGCATGCGTTCGTTCTCGCGTAGCACTTCGGCGGTGAAGCCGGCAATGCCGTTGCGCTTGGCAATTTTGATCAGATGCTGGAAGATAAAGGTTCCCAGCCCTTTGCTCTGCCAGGAATCCCGCACCACAAAGGCCACCTCGGCCTTGTTGGTACTTTCGTTGAGATAATAGGTGCCCACTGCAATGATTTGCTCACCCTGCACATCAGGTAGGGTGGCCACCACCGCCACATCGCGGCGGTGATCGATATAGACAAAGTCCTGAATCTGGCGCGAAGTGAAGCGCTGTTGATGGCTCATGAAGCGGTAGTAGATGGTTTCCTGCGAGAGATTGTGGATGAGATCGCGCATATGCGGTTCGTCCGTGGGGCGGATGGAACGGAAATTTACCTGGGTGCCGTCTTCGAGCAGGAAGGTGGCACGCATGCCCTCTTCGCCAGGCAGGGTAAAGCGGTTGCCGAAGCGGGCCAGATCGGGCCGCAGGTACCTGGCGGCCACTGCTTCGCGGAAGAGCTGTTCACGGAAATCCGGATGGGCTATGGAGATCAGCTCCATGGCCCGCTCCTGTATGGATTTGCCGTGCAGATAGGCAACGCCATGCTCGGTGACCACGTAGTGCACGCTGGCTCGGTTGATGACCACGCCGGAACCGGGCTGCAGGGCGCTGACCACCAGTGAACGTGTACCGTCGCTGCTCACCGAGGGAAGCACGATAATGGCGCGGCCCCGCTCTGATTTGGCCGCACCACGGTTGAAATCAACCTGCCCCCCCACGCCGGAATAAAAACGACCACCCACGGAATCCGAACAGACCTGGCCGGTGAGATCGATCTCCAGAGCCATATTCACCGATACCATGCGCCGGTGCTTGCCGATCACGTTGGGGTCGTTAATGTACTCAGTTGGCCGGAAGCTAAACAGCGGGTTGTCGTGGATATAATCGTAGAGTTTTTTGGTTCCCATGCAGAAACTGGCAGTGATCTTGCCCCGGTCAATGGACTTCATTGCACCGGTGACCGCACCCGACTCGATCAGTGGGATGATGGCATCCGAGATCATTTCTGTATGAAAACCGATATCTTTGCGTTCCGACAAAAAACGCATCACTACCTGGGGGATACGCCCATACCCCGGCACCCGGCCAATGCCCAACTGAATGGTCGAGCCATTGGGGATAAGGGCCACAGCTGACTTGGCAATCTTGAGGGCAATTTCATTGGGTGGGTCAAGCTCCCGTTCCAGGATAGGCCTGTCCACCGGTACCAGGATATCGAGGTCGAACACATCCACCAAGGTGTCGCCGTGGGTCCAGGGCATATTTGGATTCACTTCAGCAATCACCAGACTGGCGTTACCAATGGCACTTTTAACAATGTCCACCGAAACACCCAGGCTTACCCGGCCGTAGGTATCCGGCGGGGTCACTTGGATAAGGGCCAGATCAATGGGCATGGCCCCGGAATCCAGGAGCTGAGGCACATCAGAGAGCAAAATCGGAGTGTAATCGCCAAAGCCTTCTTGAATCACCTCGCGGATATTGGAGCTGATAAAAAAGGCGTTCAAGGTAAAGCTGTCGGAAAGTTTTTTGCTGGCATAGGGCGCATCGCCCTTGGTGATCAGTTGAATGATCTCCACATCGGTGACTGAACGGCCCCGGGCGGTCATGGCGGCAATCAGTTCCTGGGGCGCGCCGCAACCAGTACCGATGAACACCCGTTGGCCAGATTTCAAATGGACCAGTGCCTCCTGGGGCGTGGCCACCATATCTGCATACTGTGTCTGCCAATCTTGATCGTAGCGCATTGCAGCCCCCTGGTAATAAAGCCTCAACTGCCCTTGCCATTTTCTTGCACATTGCTGGCAAAGGTCATACCCGCATCCACCACCACCGGCTCAAGCTCCCGCTCACCAATAATGAGTGGGTTGATATCCAGTTCGACAATCTGCGGAAAGTCGGTGGTCAGCTGGCTGATGCGCTGCAGAGCCACGGCAATGGCCGCAATGTCCACTTCCTTGGTACCGCGTTTGCCCTCCAACAGCTCATAGGAACGGGTGGACTTGAGCATCTGCACCGCCTCTCCTTCGGTGATGGGTGCCAAATGGAAGGTGACATCCTTCATCACCTCCACAAAAATACCACCCAAACCAAACATGAGCATGGGACCGAACTGGGGATCACGGGTCATACCGATGATCACCTCCAGGCCCTTTTCCGCCATCTTCTCCACATACACACCCTCAATGAGTGCATTGGGCGCATGTTTGCGCAAACGCAGCATCATCAGGTCAAAGGCATCGGCCACCTCTTCGCTGGAACCGATGTTGAGGCGCACCCCGCCCAGATCACTTTTCCGCACAATGTGGGGCGAGACAACTTTCATGGCCACTGGATAACCGATGAATTGGGCAATTTCTATGGCCTCCTCAGGGCTACTGGTGAGCCGGCCAGACATGATACGAAAGCCGTAAGATTTGAGAATGCTCTTTGACCTGACCTCATCCAGCCGTGAATGGCCACTGCGTTGCCAATGGGTAATGATTCGCTCCACCCGGCGGCGATTCACCGGGAAGCGCACCACGTGGCGTGCAGGTCTGCGCCGCCACACCCCGTATTCGTGCATGGCCTTGAGTGCGCCTACGGCCCGTTCGGGCGAGGGATAAAAAGGCAAACCAGCCTCGGCCAGTTCGGCCCGGGTAGGCATACCTTCGCGGCTACCGAGGAACGAGGCCAGTACCGGGGTGACACCATCCAGGTTGGCGGCAATGGCACGCACCGTGGCTGCAGGTTCGTTGATGTATTGCGGCGCCAGCACCACCAGTACCGCGTCAATATCAGGATTGGCCTGGACTGCCTTGAGTGCATCCACGTACTGTTGCGGTGTGGCTCCGGCCGACACATCGGTGGGATTATTGATATACCCCCGCACCGGCAGAATGCGGGTGAGTTCCGCACGCAGGTCCTCAGACAACTGGGGAACCAACATGTCTGCCTTTTCCACTGCATCGGCTGCCACAGTACCGGTGCCGCCAGAATTGGTCAGGATGAAAACCCGGTCTCCCTGGGGTGGCGGTTGCAGAGCAAGGGCTGTAGCGTAATCGAAGAGCGCTTCAAAGGTGTCGGCCCGACAGATGCCCGCCCGCTTGAAGGCCGCCCCATAGGCTGTGTCTTGGCCAGTGGCCACCCCGGTGTGGTGCGATGCTGCCCGCGCACCCGCTTCGGTGATGCCTGCCTTGAGGATCACCACTGGTTTCTGCTTACTCGCCTCCTCCGCCGACTTGACGAACTGGTCACCATCGGTAATATCTTCCAGATAACCGGTGATAACCTTAGTGGCCTCATCTCTGGCCAAATAGGAGAGGATATCCACCTCGGTAATGTCTGCCTTGTTGCCAATGGATACTGACACACTCACTCCCAGCCTGCGGGAATCAGCCTCATCCATCATGGCAGTACAGAGCGCACCAGACTGGGAAAATACCGCCAACTTTCCTAGTTGCGGCATACGCCGGGAAAAGGAGGCGTTCAGTTGCAGATGCGTGTTGATCAATCCCAGGCAGTTGGGACCCAAAAGCCGTACTCCTCCCTTCGCGCACAGGGCCACCAGCTCCTCTTCCAGTTGCGCACCGCTCGGACCGCTTTCTTTGAATCCTGAAGCCACCACCACCACTGCGCGTACCTTCTTGGCAATGGCGTCCTGCACCGCATCCAGGGTTTTTTCAGCAGGCACTGTGATCAGGGCCAAATCAATAGTATAGGGATAATCGGCAAGATGTGAATAGACCTTAAGACCCAGAATTTCCCCACCCTGCGGGTTGACCGGAACAATCGGCCCACTAAAACCCGCCTGGACAAGATTGTGTAAGGTGGAGTGGCCAACCTTGCCCTTTACCTTTGAGGCACCGATAACTGCAACCGATTGGGGAGAAAAAAGTTTCTCAAGCATACAGACCTCGCGCTCTTGGATAGTACACAGGCACTTGCAGTTTAACGGGTAGTGTAGGGTACGTGGATCTCATACCCAGCTGCCTCGACCGCCTTTTGCACGGCACGGATATTGTAGGTGTTCACCCGCAAATAGATCATGGCCTTGGTGCGCCGGGTCGCAGCCTTGCGCAGCAACCGGGTGCAGTGCACATTTTTTTCCTCAATGATGCAGATGAGTTTGCTCATGATACGCGGATCACCATCATCCACAATGGAGATCAATGCAGCGCCGCGTTCGCCTACTCCAAAGAGATTCTTGTAGGCTTTCAGCAAATCGCCAATGGTAAAGATGCCTATCACCCTTCGTTCATCATCCAAAACTGGCAGAGCACCAATGGCGTTCGCCTCAAAGAGGAACAGTGCGTCATCCAGGGTGGCCATGGCAGAGAGCGTGCGGCAGTTGGTACTCATGATCTGCGCAAGCCCAGTTTGCATAACCTTGCTCTCCACCATTTCCCGCTGACTGCTGCTGGCCACACTGGACGGCCGGGCAGAGCGCAAATCCCGATCGGAAATCATACCCTGCAGCACCCCCTCGTCATCCACCACAGGCAGGTGCCGGAAAGGATAACGCTCCAGTATGCCGATGGCCTCGGCCACGGTTTGCTCAGGATGTATAGTGGTAGGCGTAGGGGTCATATGATAATGGATGAACATATTGCCTCCAAAACTCTGCGTTCTGTACTCTTGTTGCGCCTGGCAGGTGCAGGATCAATCTGCTTGCAAAAGTCCGGCAAGATAAGCTGTAGCACATTCGCCCAGCCGCGGCAGATGATAACCGCCCTCAAGAATGGATACCACCCGGCCACTGCAGATATCCCGTCCCAATTCACGAACAAAGCGACCAAGTTCCTCATACAGTGGGGTTGTATAGGCCAAGCCAGACATGTCGTCTTCCACGTGGGCATCGAAGCCTGCACCAACAACCAGGGCATCGGGCTGCATTTCCTCAAGAAAAAGACGAATTCTCGGGAGCAGGCGCTGTACCTGCGCATCACCTGCACCAGGCGGAAGCGGCAGGTTGAGGATGCTCCCCTTGCCCAAACCGAGGCCCCGCTCTTCCTCCCAGCCGGTACCGGGAAAACTGAAACTGGGGTGTTCATGAATGGACACGTAGGCACTATTGTTCTCGGATTCCAGGGCACTCTGGATGCCGTTGCCATGGTGGGCGTCGAAATCAAACACCGCCACTCTGGTGCGGCCATAATGATTTTGCCAGTAACGGGCAGCAATGACACAGTTGTTGAAAAAACAGAAACCAAAGGGTTGGTTTGTCTCGGCATGGTGGCCTGGAGGCCTGGTCAGGCAAAAGACCACGTTGCCAGCCAGGTCCTGTTCAACCTGGTCGATGCCACTTAGCCCGGCACCGGCCGACAGCATGGCAATGGTGTAGGATTCGTAACAAACCTGATTATCAGGATGATCCACATAGGTGCGGCCGGAAAGTACTGCTTCTTCAAAGCGAAAAAGCCAGGCCTCATCATGGAAGGCCAAGAGCTCTGCGCGGCTTGCAGGCCGGGGTGCTACAATATGGATGTTTTGGGCAAAGGAACTCTGGACCAGGGCGTCGCGAATCACCTGCAGGCGTTCCGCAATTTCCGGGTGGTCGCCGCCGCCGGTATCGTGCCGACTGTAGGCGGAATCTGTAATGAGGATAAGTGAAGAACCGTGCCGCATACAACTCTCCACGGCAAACGAAATTGCACCGGGGTAGCCCAGGTCATCTTTCGACAACTAAGAGAAGACCTAAAGGCGTCTGCGGCCACACCCGCTTATCTACCGGAAGCAGTACCTATTTCTTCCTCAAGATGCTGACCTGCTCGCCGCCAATACCCCAGTTGTCGGTGGCGACCTCATCAATGACCACTACGGTGGTCGCCGGATTCTTGTGCAGCACCCGCTGCAGCAATTCAGTGACACCGGCAATCAACTCGGCCTTTTGCGCAGGGCTCACCCCTTCGTCGGTTACCTTGATGTTCACGTATGGCATGTTGTTTCTCCTGGCAAGGTCCGCTACTCAGTAAGCCCGGGTTTTGTCTCCGAACGCAGTACTGCGCGACCCGGAAATCAGTGTCTTAGCAAAGCAGTGATTCAGGGCAGCATGGCCCGCTGCGCCCAGTCGAACAGCGCACCCGGAACAACACCTGTGACCAGCACACCAGCCACGGCAATGCCCAGCACCACCAGCATCCCCACAGAAGGGGCAGTGATGACCGGCTGCTGTTCAGGCCCGCTCATGTACATCAGGCGAATCACCCGCAGGTAGAAAAAGGCAGACATGGCGCTCAAAAGCACCGCCGCAATCACCGCTGCTGTATACCCGGCCGCCACAGCAGACTGGAACAGGTAAAATTTACCAGTGAAACCGCCAGTCGGCGGGATACCGGTCAAGGAAAACATAAAAATCAACATACATAGAGCCAGTACTGGATTTCTCGATGCCATGCCCCGACAGCTGTCGATGGATTCGTGCTGCTCCATGCCATGCGAGAAGATAATGAGAATGGCAAAGGCCCCCATGTTCATGAACAAATAGATAAAAAGATAGCTCATGGCTGCCGCCATGCCGCTGGCACTACCGGCAGCGATTCCCAACAGGGCATAACCCGCATGGGCTATGGCCGAATAGGCGAGCATCCGCTTCAGGCTGCTTTGCACCAAGGCGGTGATATTACCGACCAGCATAGTCAATACCGCAAGCAACGCCAACACCGGCCCCCAGTTTGCGTGTAGCTCCGGAAAGACTGCCAACATAATGCGGCCGAAAACAGCAAAACCCGCTGCCTTGGGTCCCACACTCATGAATGCGGTGAGCACCGTGGGTGCACCTTCATAGACATCTGGTGTCCACATATGGAAGGGCACCACTGCCACCTTAAAACACAAACCAGCTATAAGCAGGGCCAAGGCCATCACCAGGCTGGCATTGGTGGCAAGACCGTTCTTGCCAATATATGCGCCAATTTCTGCCAAATTGGTGGTGCCGGTCAGGCCAAAGAGCAGGGACATGCCAAAGAGCAGAAGGGCCGAGGCAAAAACACCCATGAGAAAATACTTGGCCGCAGCTTCGCTGGTGCGCAGGTCCTTTTTATGCATGCCGGTGAGCACGTAGATGGGCAGGGCCATCAGTTCAAGTCCCAGATAGATGGTGATCAGATCCACTGAGGCGACCATGATCATCATGCCCACTGCGGAAAAAACCAAGAGGCTATAGAATTCACCCTGATGGGACTGTACCTGCGTGCTGTAAAACTCCCGCATCAGGGCGGCCAGAATGACACTGGCCAGGCAGAGGGTACAGAAAAAAGCCGAATAGGCATCGTTTCGAAGCATGGCCCCTGGCTCAGCCGGTGTATACATACCCAGATTCACCAGAAGAACAGCAGAGACACCCAAAACAGTCATCCAGGGCAAAAGCTGGCGCTGACGGGGGGCGAACAGATCAAGCACAATCAGAGCCACACCAATGGCCAGCAAGACCAGTTCCGGTAAAACCGGGGTAATCATGCCCCAGGAAAAGGCGGCGGGATTGAGAACAACGAGCTGTTCAATCATCTCAGTCTAGACTTCCTTTCTGACATTCAGGGGATGGGTATCAAGGCTGTACGCCCGGCCTCTGCCAATCCGGCACCATGCACCTGTTCCACCAGGTGACCCACGGAAACCCGGAGAAAATCCAGCAAGGCGTCAGGATAGACACCAATCCAGAAAATAAGCAGCACCAGGGGCGCAAGCGTTAAAATTTCACGCAGATTCAGTGGAGCAAGCTGGCGCAGTCCCTCGTTCACCCCGCCAAAGAAAATGCGCTGATAGAGCCACAACATATACCAGGCACCCAAAATCAAACCAGTGGCCGCAATAACCGCATACAGGGGCTGCGCCATGAAAGCCCCAAGCAGGATAAGCCATTCTCCAATAAAGCCATTGGTGCCAGGCAACCCGACCGCTGCCAGGGTGAACACCATAAAAAAGCCGGCAAAGAGGGGCATGATGTTGGCCAGCCCGCCATAGGCGGCAATCTCGCGGGTGTGGGTACGATCATACACCATGCCGATGGCAAGGAAGAGAGCCCCGGTTACCAGACCATGGTTGATCATCTGCAGGATACTGCCTTCCAGTCCCTGCTGGTTGAGGGCAAAAAGGCCCAGAGTAACAAAGCCCATATGGCTGACCGAGCTGTAGGCAACAAGCCGCTTCATATCTGTTTGGGCAAGACAGACCAAAGCGCCGTAGACAATGGCGATCACCGAGAGCACGAGCATGGGCGTGAGCATGGCCTGGGTAGCCTGGGGCAGCATGGGCAGAGAAAAACGGAGGAAACCGTAGGCCCCCATCTTGATCAAGACACCAGCCAGGATGACCGACCCTGCGGTCGGGGCCTCGGTATGGGCGTCGGGCAACCAGGTATGCACCGGCCACATTGGTACCTTGACCGCAAAGGCCGCGAAAAACAACCAGAACACCAGCAGCTGCAACTTGAATGGATAGGCTTGTCCAGCCAGAAACAAGATGTCGAAGCTGCGTCCGGCCGCCAGGTACAGCAGGATGATGCCCACCAACATGAGCAGGCTGCCCACCAAGGTATAAAGAAAGAACTTGATAGTGGCGTAGAGGCGATTTGGCCCACCCCACACCCCGATGATCAGGAACATCGGGATGAGCATGGCCTCCCAGAATACGTAGAAGAGAAAAAAATCCAAGGCACAGAATACCCCAATCATCGCCCCTTCCAACACCAGCAGGGCCATATAGAATTCTTTAGCCTTCTCCTGGATACTCTCCCAGGAGACCAACACACAAAGCACGGTGATCAGGGCGGTCAACAGCACAAACAGAACGCTAATGCCATCGATTCCCAGGGCATAATTGATGTTGAGGGCGCTGATCCAGTCGTGCTGCTCCCGAAACTGCATCTGGTGCGTCCCTTTATCGAACAAGAAAAAGATCGGCAGCACAAAGAGCAACTCAAAGAGGCTGACCACCAGGGCCACCAGTCGCACTGTCTCGGCTTTCCGCTCCAGAAACAAGAGGGAAAGACCGCCAAGCACCGGGAAAAAGATTAAAACACTGAGCAGAGGCATGGGTACCTGTTCAACCTTGAATGACTATAGCTTAATTTCTGGTCAACAGCAGGGCAATCAGCACCAGGGCTCCCCCGCCCATCCAGGCCAGATAGTGTGAAACCACTCCATCCTGCAGCAAGCGCAATTTTTGCCCAAAGGCACCGATCAGGCGGGGAAGGCCATTGACCACCCCCTCAATGGCACGCATATCAACGGTCCTGAGCAGCACACGCTGGCTGAACCACAAGGCAGGACGGACAATAACCAGCTGATACAGCTCGTCCACATAGTACTTGTTGAGTAGCAGCCGGTAGATACCTGCAAAACGGCTGGCCAGGCCAGTGGAGAGCTCTGGTCGTTTTCTGTACATGAAAAAGGCCAGGACAATACCCGCTGCACCGGCAATGACCGAGAGCAAAATCAAGCCCAACTCCGCCCCATGGGAAAGCTGTACATGGGGATGCCCCAGTATCGGCTCCAGAAAATGCGCCCAGTGATTGGAACCTCCCAGGGCTGCGGGGATGCCGACCCAGCCCGAGGCCACTGCACCAAACGCCAAAAATACGAGTGGCAGGGTGACCACCAAAGGTGATTCACGCACATGTTTTTTCTGCTCATCTGTGCCACGGAATTCCCCGTGAAAGACCAGAAAAAGCAGACGAAAGGAATAAAACGCGGTGAGAAAGGCGACAAAAAGCCCGATCCAATAGGCGAACTGACCGACAGGTGTACCTGTATTAAAGGCCATAAGCAGGATTTCATCTTTGCTGAAAAAACCTGCAAAGGGAGGCATACCGGCAATGGAGAGCGAGGCCAGGAGAAAGGTCCAGTAGGTGATGGGCATGTACTTCTTCAGACCACCCATATGGCGCAGATCCTGTTCGTGGTGCATACCCAGGATGACCGAACCACAGCCAAGAAAGAGTAGCGCCTTGAAAAAGGCATGGGTGAACAGATGAAAGATCCCAGCCGCATAGGCGCCGACCCCACAGGCAATGAACATATAAGCCAACTGGCTAACTGTGGAATAGGCCACCACCCGCTTGATATCCGTCTGCACTAGGGCAATGGTTGCGGCAAACAGTGCGGTGAGCGCCCCCAGCACGGTAATGCAATCCAAGGCAAAAGGCGAAAGCGCAAAGATCGGATTGCACCGGGCCACCAAAAACACACCAGCAGTAACCATGGTGGCCGCATGGATGAGTGCACTCACTGGGGTGGGCCCTTCCATGGCGTCCGGCAGCCAGACATGCAGGGGAATCTGGGCTGATTTACCGATAGCTCCGCAGAAGAGTAACAGGGCGATCACCGTGGGGAGCAGCACCTCCATGCCCAGCAAGTTGAAAGACTTACCGTCAATGCTCTGTGCCATGCCAAAGACTTCGGTATAATGCAGGCTGCCGAACTGGGTGAAGATGAGCAACAGACCAAGAAGAAAGCCAAAATCGCCAAACCGGTTGACAATAAAGGCCTTTTTACCCGCATCGCTGGCCGATTGCTTTTCGTAGTAAAAACCGATGAGCAGATAGGAAGACAACCCCACCGCTTCCCAGCCAAAAAAGAGCTGCAGGAAGTTGTTGCCCATCACCAGCATGAGCATGGAAAAGGTAAACAAGCTCAAGTAGGCAAAAAAACGGTAGTATCCTTCTTCACCCCGCATATAGCCCACAGAATAGATGTGCACCAGAGAACTGACACTGGTGACCACCAGAAGCATGACTGCGGTGAGCTGATCCACCAGAAAACCCACAGAGACTTTAAAGTCACCGGAACTGATCCAGGTGTAGATATCCGCATTGACAACAGTGCCTGTTTGCACGCGGAAAAAAGCCGCCAGGGCACAGCAAAAGGACAACAGCACCGTGACAATGGGTAGCCAATGCGCCCTGGTCCCCATCTGTTTGCCAAACAGCAGGGTCAGCACAAAGGCTGCCAGGGGCAGAAAAGGAATGGCGAGGAGCGAAATCGGCATGGCTATCCTTTCAGGTCGGTAAAGGAATCTGTATGCACGCTGCGGCGGTGCTGGTACAGGGCAATGGCAATACCCAGGCCAATGGCCGCCTCTGCTGCTGCCACGGTAATGATGAAAAAGGTAAAGGCGTGACCGCGCAGGGATTCCAGGTAATAGCTCATGGCAACCAGGTTCAAATTCACCGCATTGAGCATGAGTTCAGCGGACAGGAGCATCATGATGAGGTTACGCCGGGTAAGAAAACCGCAGACACCAATACAGAACAGTGCAGAGGCAAGCCCAATATACCAGTGCAGGGGAATCATGGCTGCACCTCCTCCTGATGCGGCGGCAAGGCCGGATGTTCATCCTGGCCGCTTTTCCCAGAACGACCCGACTGCTCACCCTCGACCCTTGCCGCCAGCACCAAGCCCCCCACCAGGGCCACCAAGAGGATGAGCCCGGCAATCTCAAAGGGGATCAGATAGGTGGTAAAGAGTTCTCCACCCAGGGCCTTAGTATGCCCGGCCTGGCTGACTGCAGCGCTGGGCCAGTTCCCCTTGACACCACTGGTGAAGGAGGGCAGCATCCAGATGAGCAGGGCAAAAAGTCCGGCGGCAATACTGCGTCCAAGCCACACACCAGGAACAAAGGCACTGAGTTTGAGTTCTTCCTTCAAATTCACCAAAAAAAGCACAAAGAGATAGAGGACCAATATGGCCCCGGCATAGACGATGATCTGCACGGCTGCCAAAAATTCGGCTTGCAACAGCAGATACAACCCTGCCATGTGAAAGAAAAGCACCAGCACAGCCAGCACACTGTGCACCGGGTTGCGCAGGCTGATGGCCAAAATGCCGCAGAGCACGATCACAAAGGCGCTATACCAAAAATATATGGGAATAAACATGCCTCTACCTGTTCTGTCCTTGAACGGATTGACGCCACAACCTGCCCACCACCTGCCCTTTCCCCTTCCAGTCATCGGGCACAGGCAAACGTTTGCCCGCAGGCATGGGGCCTTCCGGCAAACCACGCGGTCGCCAGGTGGGATTAATATACTGTGCCAAATCTTCGCCTTGTTCTGCAAGGTAACGATCCCAATTGTCAAGCAACTGGGACATGTCATAGGAGAGACTCTTGCGGTCAAAGGCGGAATACGCAAAAACTTCGGTAAGGATGATGGCATTCACTGGGCAGACTTCTGCACAATAGCCACAATACACGCAGCGGAGCGCATCAATGTGGTATTCGTTAATAAAACGACGGTTCCCATGCTCGGGCTTTTTCTGGATGCGGATGCGGATACAGCGGGATGGGCAAACCATTACACACTTCATGCAGCCCACGCAACGGGTGGTGTGGGTCTCGGGATCCCGCACAAGGGCATGTTGCCCCCGGAATCCTCGCCGCACATTCGGTTGTTCGTGGGGATACTGCAGCGTAATGGGCTTGGTGAATAAACGACGCAAAGTCAACCACATTCCCTGAACCAATTCGCTCAGGAACAGGTTTTGCAGCAGGTTGCGCTTTTTTTTGTATTGAATCTGCATAAAATTGTCCCAGCCTCAACCTCAGAACAACGCCTTGCACACTGCGGTCAAGACAATATTGGCCAAGGCAAGCGGAATGAGCCATTTCCAGCCCAATTCCATGAGCTGATCGTAGCGATAGCGCGGCATGGTCGCCCGTATCCAGATAAAAACAAACATAAAGGCGTACACCTTGAGCACAAACCACAAGGCGGGAAAGTACGGCACTGCAAAGGGACCGCTCCAGCCGCCAAAGAAACAGATAGTGCCCAAGGACGACATCACCAACATGCCCACGTATTCCGCCATGAAAAAAATGGCGTAGCGCATGCCACTGTATTCGGTAGAATAGCCGGACACCAGCTCAGCCTCTGCCTCTGGCAGGTCAAAGGGCACCCGATTGGTCTCAGCCAACATGGCCACGAAAAAGACACCAAAGGCGATGAACTGCGGGAAAATGTACATACCGCCAAAGGTGCCGCCTTGCGCCTCAACAATGGTGCTCAGGTTCAAGGAACCTGACAGGAGCATCACTCCAACCAGGCTAAGTCCCAGGGCAATTTCATAGCTGATCACCTGGGCCATGGAGCGGAGTCCGCCCAGGAAACTGAACTTCGAGTTGGATGCCCAGCCGGCCAAAATCACACCATAGCCAGCCAAGCCGCTCATGGCGAAAACAAAAAGCAGGCCAATGTCGATATCCGCCAGCACCCAGCCCGGGGCAAAGGGCAACACTGCCAACGAGGCAACCATGGCAGTGAGGCTGACCACAGGTGCCAGGCGAAAACCCAGGGGATCGACATTTTCCGGAATGATATCTTCCTTGAAAAAACACTTGATCCCGTCGGCAATGGGTTGCAGCAGACCATGCCAGCCCACTTCCATGGGCCCCATACGCACCTGCATGTGGCCGATAATCTTGCGTTCAAAATAGGTGGCATAGGCAACGTGCAGCATAACCACCGTAAAGAGGAGCAGTATGTATAATAAAAGAATGAGAATATGCATCGTGTTCCCCTTCGTCTTACCTGTCCGACTCGCCCAGCACCACGTCAACGCTGCCGATATTGGTTATGAGATCGGCCACCAGCCCACCTTCCGAAAGCGCGGTCAGCGCACTGATATGGATAAAGGATGGCGAGCGGATATGCATGCGGTAGGCGCGCGGTGAGCCGTCGGAAATAATGTAAAAGCCCAGCTCGCCCTTGGGCACCTCGGTGGCCACATAAATATCGCCCGCTGGATAGGTGGGTTTTGTCTTGTGGGAAAGCGCAATCAGACCTGTGCCATACGCGCTGACCCGTGCCTCACGAAATGGGATGATCCGTTGTGACATATGCAAATCCGGCGCATCTTCACCAACAATAGGCCCAGGTGGCAGTTGGTCGATACATTGCTGAAGAATGCGCACCGACTGACGCATCTCCTCCATGCGGCAACGATAACGGGCATAACTGTCGCCTTCCTGGCCGATTGGCACCTCAAAGTCGACTAAATCATATGCGTCATAGGGCTGGTGCTTGCGCACGTCATAATCCACACCCGAGGCACGCAGACAGGCTCCGGTCAGGCCAAGCGACAGAGCCTTTTCCCTGGACACCTTGCCGATGCCCACGGTGCGCTTCAGCCAGATGCGGTTGGTGTCGATCAAGGTTTCGTATTCCAGAATCTTTTCCGGAAAGATGTCGATAAAGCGCTGCAGACCATCGATAAAGTAGGCGTTTACATCTTGACGTACTCCACCGATGCGGGGATAGGAAAAGGTAAGGCGCGCGCCGCACAATTCTTCGAAGAGTTCCAGCAAGATCTCCCGTTCCCGAAAACAGTACAAAAAAACTGTCATGGCGCCGATGTCCAGGGCATGGGTAGCCAGCCACAGCAGGTGCGAGGCCAGGCGTGACATCTCGTTGACTATGGTACGGATATAGCGGGCACGTAGGGGCGGAGTAATGGCCAAAAGTTTTTCCACAGCCACACAAAAGCCGCAGTTATTGGACATGGCTGCAATGTAATCCAGCCGATCAGTCAGGATCAGGGTTTGAGCATAGGTGCGGTTTTCAGCCAGCTTCTCGATGCCGCGGTGCAGGTAGCCGACCTGGGGATCACAGGCAACAATGGTTTCGCCATCCAACTCCAAATCCACCCGCAAAACACCGTGAGTCGCTGGATGCTGTGGCCCCATGCGCAGGCGGTAGCGGTCTTCATCGCCTGTGGCGACCGGTACTTCCACTGTCTGCTTGCTGGGCTCTTTCATGCCTGGTCCCTCTCGCGCAGTGTTTTGCCTGTATTGACACCGGCAGGTAGTGCCGCGGCCACGGTGGCTGTCTTTTCCTTACCTGCAGACGCAGGTCCTGCAGCAGCCTGTGCTACGGTTTTTTGGGGCTCCACAGGATTTTTCGCGCCTTTCTTCGCTGTTCCACCCTTTTTCGCCTCAACAGGCGGGGGAGGATAGAATCCGTGCTGATCCAGCTCTTGAATCCGCTCTTTCAGTTCTACCAGCCCCTGCCACTCCTTTCTACCCTTGAGGGGATATTCCTTACGTAGGGGATGTCCTTCCCAATCATCGGGCAAGAGCACCCGCTTCAGGTTGGGATGTTGATTGAAACGAATGCCGAACATGTCAAAAACTTCGCGCTCCAGCCAATTGGCACCCGACCACAGGGAAACCACGGAGTCCACATGGGGATCTTTTTCGGGCAGCAGCACGCGCAGACGAATTTCGTGGCGCAACTCTGTGGAATACAGTTGATACACCACCTCAAAACGTTCGGGATACGATGTTTTTCGTTTACTGTTGTCTACACCGCACAGGGCACGCAGGTGATCCATGCGCAGGTCTGCACTATCGCGCAACCAACGCAGAATCGGCACGATTTGATCGGGGCGAAGGAGCACCCCAACCTGACCCTGGTACTCGACAATGTCCACCACCTCTTCGGAAAACTGCGTCTTGAGGGTATCGGCTATCGCACGCTGCTCCATCGGAACTCTTCTGCCATAATTTTTTCCTTCAACTTGAGAAACCCTTCCAAAAGGGCCTCGGGACGCGGCGGACAGCCAGGCACATACACATCCACCGGCACAATTTGGTCTACCCCCTGGGTCACAGCATAGGTGTCAAACACCCCGCCACTGCAGGCGCAACTGCCCATGGCCATCACATAGCGGGGTTCGGGCATCTGATCATATACCCGGCGCAGGGCAGGAGCCATTTTCTTGGTGAGTGTACCGGCCACCACCATGCAATCCGCCTGTCTTGGGCTGGCACGAAACAGGATACCAAAGCGGTCCTGATCATTGGTGGAGGCGCCGGTATCCATCATTTCAATGGCGCAACAGGCCAAGCCAAAGGTTACCGGCCAAATGGAGCCAGCCCGGCCCCAGTTCACCAATTTGTCGAGGGGGCCCAAAAGGGCGCCCGCACCCGGAAACAGTCGTAGACCTTCAGGCAGGTGCACCACCTTGTCGGAACTCATTTGGACCACTCCAAGGCACCCTTTTTCCAGGCGTATACATAGCCAACCATTAGTAAAAAGAGGAAGAGCAGCATTTCCACCAGGGCAAAGAGACCAAGGTAATCATAGGTGACCGCCCAGGGATAAAGATAGATGGCTTCCACGTCAAAAAGCACAAAGAGAATAGCAATCAGATAAAATTTGATGGAAAAGCGCATACGTGGCTCTTCCGTTGGCTCATTGCCAGACTCATAGGCGATTAACTTTTCATGATACGGTCTGCTCAGGCGGAAAAATCGGCCAAAGAACAAGATGAGCACACCAAAGAGCGAAGCAAAAAGCAACAGCAGCAGGATGCCCAAGTATTCGCGGGGAATAAAATCCATAACCGGGCCTCATCAGCGTCTGTGCTTCATGATCCGCTCGGCAAAGGCCTGCCGACTTGCCTGCGAAGCCTTTGCCGGAGTGGTGAAGGTAAGGCAGCCTGTGGTGCATTTGGTGACACAGGCTGGCTCCAACCCGGCATCGATTCTGTCCTTGCACAGATCACATTTTTCCACTCGACCCGTTTCCGGATTCCACTGTGGCACGGTCCAGGGACAGGCGGTAATGCAGGCTTTGCACCCCACACAGGCCGCCCCTTCCACGTAGACAATACCGTCTTCATCCCGCTGGCGCATGGCCCCGGTGGGGCAGGCGTCGACACACCAGGGCTTCTTGCAATGGAAGCAGGAAAGATAGACAAAATCCACCCGCATCTTCTCGCCTTCTGGCGCAACCACCTCCACCATTTTGCAATTATACACTCCAAGGCCGCTGTTGTTCTTTTCCTTGCAATGCACCTCGCAGGCGCGGCAGCCAATACAGTCCTTAACATCCTGAAGAACGTGATACTTGCTCATTATTTCAACTCCTGGCTGGCCGCCGGCTTAATGGTGACGAAACTCTGGCACAGATTGACGCCTCCTCCAGCCTTGTCCCAGTCGGTCAGTTTTCCTTGCAGAAAGATCTGATCCGCCAATCCCTTGTTCAAGGCCCGCTTCTGCAACGGCACCTGCGTACCAAAGCCATGCAGCATGAAAACCGCCTGCGGATGAATTCTGCCGGTCACCTTGGCGCGGATACGTCCGGAAACATTTCCCTGGGCGACCTCGACCCAATCGCCATCTTTGATGCCCAGTTCCGCTGCAGGCGTAGGATGAATCCACAAATGGTTCTCATCGAGCAGCTGTGACAAAATCGGATTGTTTTGGTGTTGGCCATGGGCCTGGTAACCGCAACGGCCAAACAGCAGCCTGAAGCTGCCGCTAGGGCCTTCATCAGGTGCAGCATACGGAATGAAGGAAGGGATACCCTGTGCTTCGAGCTTTTTATTAAACAGCTCAATTTTGCCCGATTCAGTACCAAAACTCAGCTTGTCACGGTCGTACCAGATCGGGTCGTCGCACAGCTTGATAAAACCCTTGTCCTCGAAGTCCTCAATGGATACGCCGGTGTCCTGTAACTGGTAGTTCCAAATATCTTCGATGGTCTTAAAGGGCAGGTATTCCTCTTTACCCAGACGCCGGGCCAGTTCTACGTAAATCTCCCAGCCAGCCTTGGTATTGTTGATCGGAGCCACACATTGTTGACGGCGACCGAACCCAGGCTTCAAACCCTTTTCCATGCGCAGGATGTCGCTGCGTTCCAAATAGGTGCTTTCCGGCAGAATAACATCTGCATACCAAGCCGAATCGCTGTAATTGATATCAACTGCCACGATTAGCTCTAGCTTGTCCAGGATGCGGCGTTGCTCCTCTGGATCAGGCAGGGCGATAAGCGGGTTGTGCCGGTGAATAAAATAGGCCTTGATAGGGTAGGGATCTGCCTTATCAGCGGCCTCCAGGGCAAGGTGCAGCATACCACCACTGGTGTCGAAGTGGGGATAGCGAGAACCGCAACCATCGGCACGCTCCTCCTTGACCGCTGGCACGGCAGCGGCAATGCTTTTCAATCCCTTCTTACCGGCATCTTTCGCACCCTTGACATAAAAAAGCCCGCCCTTCTGCTCAATTGACCCCATGAGGGCGTTCATGATGTGCATCATGCGAGAGGCGTAGAACGAATCCTGGTAGCGGGTATACAACCAGCCGGGATGAAAGATCACACTGGGCCGATCTTCATTGAGTTGATGGCAGAATGCCATGATATCCTTGGCCTTGATGCCGGTTTGCTCTTCCGCCCATTCTGGAGTATAGGGCTGAAGAAAGGTTCTGAACTCATCAAGGCCCGTCACATAGTGCTCGACAAAAGTCGCATCGTAGTATCCTCGGTCGAGCACATGGTGGGCAATAGCCAGAAGCAGGGCATAGTCTGTACCTGGTTTTATCTGCCAATACCTGGTGGCCTTACCTGCGGTCACTGAAAAACGTGGATCTATGTAGGTGAGATGCGCGCCGTTTTTCAGACCCTTGAGCACGTTTTTCACCTCTTTCACCTTCAGCGATTCGGTGATATTACGGCCAAACAAAACCAGATGACGCGTGTTTGCGTAATCGTAATCAAAACCCTTACGCCCCATGCCATATACAGAACGAGAGGCATGGTGGGTATTGCGACCACAGGTGCAGTCATGGTTCATGTAATTGGGTGAACCAAGGGCCTTGACAAAGGCCTGGCGCAAGTCGGCAAAGGGGCCGCCCCGGTCGGAGAACATCACCGAACGTCCGCCGTGCTCCTCAATAATACCCTGCAACTTGCTGCTCACAAAGGAGAAGGCCTCTTCCCACGTCACCTCCCGCCACTGCCCTTCGCCGCGCTTGCCCATCCGCAGAAGTGGACCCAGAGGACGCTGCTTGTCGTCACGCTGGGCAAAGGTGGCCCCGCCCTTGGCACACAGGCTTTTACCCATGGCCGCATCATTGGCGTTTCCTTCAATCCATACGGGCTTGCCATCTTGCACACGCACTGTAACGGGGCAACGGACAGCGCACATCCCGCAAATTGTATGTTTTATCTCGCTCATAGATAGTGTCCTGATGCCTCTTTCAATAGATTTCTGCTCGACTTAAACTGACCCAGCACCATCAGGCCAATAAATCACATTGATAAAATTATTCAAGGAAAAACTGTACCAGGCGCTGCAGGTAAACGAGTGAGAGTGCTGCCGCCTTTTCCCTGATGTCAGGATACAGCCAGCCTGTTCTTCCCCATATATTTTTTTGCTTCTGTCTGTTTTTGAGTGCTTTCTGTATTGCCACACTGCCAACCCTGCGTATGAAAGGCAAACGGGTTTCCAATCAGCGGCCGGGCTGGTATAAGGTCTATACGAGCAGATCCCATTTATTTCAATCATTCAATTTTTATTATGAACAACCACTTCACAGCAGAAAAAATCTCACCGTCCCCTGCCCTACTTTTTCTTGATACAGCTTTGCGTATCACGGCGCTCAGCGCAGAAGCGGAAGAACTACTCGGCATGCCCGCCAAAAATGTACAGGGCATGCCACTTGCAGACCTGCTCCACGATACAAACGACAACGCCCTGCTCCAGCGCCTGCACAAGCTGTCTACCGATCCGACTGCCTGTTCACACCTGGAGACACCCCTTCATCTTCACCTACAAAACAACCTGCCCTGCTCTGTCTGTGTCATACCTGCGCCTCCAAATTATACACAGGAAGGGAATGGAACAGCATCGACCGGGGCGTATCAGTACCTCCTGATCATCTGGCCCGATATGCCCAGCCACTTTGGCAGGCAAATCGCCGACACCCTGTTTGAGGGGGTGCTCATCGGTGATGCGGCCTTGAGAATCGTGGCCATGAACTGGACTGCCGAGCGTCTGACCGGTTGGAGCGGACCTGAAGCGGTTGGAAAAAGCATCGAAACACTCTTTCCGGCTTTACTGCAGAACGGAGCGGCTCAACCTGATCTGCAGGGAATGTACGGCCTGTGTCAACCCACCAAAATTGTACTGCTCCCCAAAAAAAAGGGCGGACATGCCACCTTGTCTGTGCGCTCTTCATCCCTGCAAAACAGGACAGGGCAGGTGCTGGGCACAGTCTTCTGTTTTCACGATTGTACAGATTCATTGTACATTAGACAGGTGATGTCATCTGTGACAGATGCTGTTTTTTCTATTAATACAGACAGCGTCATCACCTCGTTCAACCGGGCCGCGGAAAAACTGACCGGCTGGAAGGCAGAAGAGGTGCTTGGTCGGAAATGCCGGGATGTCATGCGTTCCAGCCTCTGCGACACCCAGTGCCTGGCACAGCGGTCCTCCCGTCTCGATGGCGAGGTAGTTACCCAGACGCACTTCATCAAACACAAAAACAAGACCTCCATACCGGTATCTGCCAGCTCAGAACCTTTGTATGACGATCTAGGCAACATCATCGGCAACATAGCCGTTCTGCGAGACCGGACAACCTCGTTGCGGGCACGGCTTATCCTGGATTCCATTGCCGATGGCGTGTTCACTGTAGACAAAAACTGGACCATCACCTCATTTAACCAGGCAGCCGAGCAAATCACCGGCTGGCGACAGGAAGAGGCCATAGGCAAGTCGTGTGCCGATATCTTCCACTCCTCCATCTGTGGCAGCAGCTGCGCCATTGCAGAGGCCCTCTACACCGGCGAACCCGTGGCCAACCGAGCCATTACCATAAAAAACCACGTAGGCAAAAAGGTACCCATCAGTATCAGCGCGTCGCCCCTGATCGATAATGACGGCGCCATTATCGGTGGCGTGGAAACCTTCCGCGATCTGAGCACCATCACAGCCCTCCGCACCCAACTGCACCAGCGCTACACCTTTGACGCCATCGTATCCAAATCTGCAGCTATGCAACGGCTTTTTGCCATTTTGCCAGACATTGCCCGCAGTACCAGCACAGTGCTCATCTCCGGTGAAAGTGGTACGGGCAAGGAATTGGTGGCGCGGGCACTCCACACCAGCAGCGAGCGCAGCGACAAACCCTTTATCGTGGTCAACTGCGCCGCCCTGCCCGAAACTCTGCTGGAATCGGAATTATTTGGTTACAAGGCCGGCGCCTTCACGGATGCTAAAAAAGACAGAATCGGCCGCTTTGCCGCAGCCGAAGGGGGGACCATTTTCCTAGATGAGATTGGTGAGTTGTCCGGTAGCGTCCAGGCTAAACTGCTGCGCGTTTTACAAGAAAAAATATATGAACCACTGGGCTCCAACAATTCCATTTATGCCGATGTCCGCATCATCTCCGCCACCAACCGCAATTTACACACACTGGTGCAGGGAGGCTCTTTCCGTGATGACTTATTCTACCGACTCAATGTGGTTAACATCACCCTACCACCCCTGCGGAAACGCAAGGAAGACATTACCCTACTTGCCGAACATTTTATAAATAAATTCAATGCAGAACAGGGAAAAGACATTGTTGGCCTAGCCAGCACAACCCTTAACCTGCTCATGCGCTACAACTATCCAGGCAATATCCGGGAACTAGAAAACATCATCGAATTTGCCTTCATCCTGTGCCCAGGCGGCTATATCCAGCCACAACACCTGCCAGAACCATTCTCCGACCAGGCTCCAGCGCATCATACAGGGGCGGCTCCGGTCAGCCAGGGCCAGACACTAGCCGAAATCGAAAAGCAGGCCATTTTATTGAGCCTTGCCCGCAATCATGGGCAGCGGAACATCACCAGCCAGGAGCTCGGTATTTCCCGTGATACCCTGCGCAGAAAGATTGCGGCGTACGGTTTGCACGACCACGGGAAAAAGGACAAAAAACAAGACAAACAAACGCCAAGGGGAGTGGAGTCAAAAAACAAGGCGCAAAAAAAATAGGAGGAAAAAACTCCTGCAGACAGGAGAACAGCCGTACTGCTGGAACAGGGAGGGGAGGAGTCAGGCCCTCCTCCCCTTGATGCAAGTTCAGTGGTCTTCAGACAGATGACCCTTGAAAAAGCGCTCTCCCAACATAAACAGGACACCGCAGAAGGTGAAACCCGAGAAGGTGATCATCCATTCGTGCAGCGAGGGAGTGTATGGCAGAATTTCGGGCACACCCAGCAGATGCATGGTGTGGAAGCCCGGAATGATCTGACCGACCAGCAGCAAATCATAGCGCATGATAAAGATACCGATAATGCTCAACAGGGAGCCAAAGGCCATTGCGCCGATGTGTCGCGCCCGCACCGCCAAAATGATGACCAAGGGTGCAGCCAAACCCAAAAAGATCTCACCGAACCAGAAATGGGAGGCATAGGGTCCAGTCAGCACTGCCATGATGGCCTCGTATTTCCCAGGCACCTTGCCGGCAAGTCCGGAAATCAGTTTCCATGAGGTGAAGAAAATAATGGTAATGTAGAGCAAAGCGCCCAGCTTGGCCACCGCCCGCAGGGATTGCTGCAGCTTTTCACTCATCTTCCAGCCGTTGATACGATAGGCCAGCCAGTGGAAGAAAATGATGGTGGCACAGCCCGACATCATGGCTGATACAATAAAATAAATGGGCAAATACGGCCCATGCCAGTATTCACGGCCATTGAGCAGACCGAAAACCGCACCCAGGTTGGAGTGTGCCGCTACGCCCGAGATAACCCCAAGCAGACCGCTCAGTCCGGCTGCCCGATGCCTGCCCAGCTGCAACAGGGCAAACTCTATCAGCATAAAAAACAGATACGCGCCATACAGGGTACCCATCCACCAGATGTTGGAGGTGAGATTGGGCGAGATAACGTTGTATATTGCCATGCGCCACGGATTCTCGATTTCGAAAAAAATAACCAGAAAACCTGCAACAATGGTGGCAATGGCCAGATAGACAGAGCGTTTGGCAATCGGCTTGAAAGCCTCATAACCAAAGACATGCCCGATGGACGAAACCAAACACAAACCAGTGGAGGTGACCACAAAAAAAACATACGCAGCCAAAACCATGCCCCATGGTACTTCCCTTGACACACCAAAGGTGTGTTCATGGCCGGCAATCATGGAATGCAGGCCAAAAAGAATACCCAGGAAGGTAAAGATACCAAGAGCCCAAAGCGCCCGCTTATAGGCCGCTGAGGGGGTACCTGTCAATTCTCCGCTGTGGGAGAGAACATCTGCCTGTACAGCCATACCCAACCTCCTCCAAGTAGTGAGCTGCATTTACAAAACACAGGCGCACACCCTGTTGTACCGGTCAGCGCAAATCACTCTCTTCAAGAAGAGCATTAAGCACTGGTTTGATTTTCAAATCAAACAACGTGTGCGTCGCGACACAAAACATCCAAATAACGACAAATGCTGCGATATCCATGCACATGCTCCCTATCCGACTAAAAAGGCGATATGAACTGAGCGCACTGCGCGACCAGTTGTGTCCTTATGCGGCCCTGCATGTCAGGCGCTCCGTACCAATCAGGATCTCATGATCCCTGTTCGGCTACAGCTTTGCCGTTTTTTATTACCTGTTTACTCCGTACACTGTCAAGAGGAGTTTACATATTAAACATACATATTATCTCACGCAATCCACAGGCAATTTATGTAAAAAAATAAATAAAGCAAATAAAACCAATACATTAATAAAGAGATCTCAAAAAAATATTCCCTTGAACAATATCTGCACAAACACATACCATCACAACAGCAATCCTCTTTGTCCGCCAACCCTGGCGTTCCACACCCTTTCCGACTGCACACAGAAATTCGCTCAAAAAATACCCCATATTCCGGGGATATCCTTCTACCGTACTTCTCCCATCCCATTGAATTTATGGAACAACGAGGCGAGAACCTCCTCCTCGTGACAACTCAACAAAAAACACCAATCCTGCCCGATCAGGGCTTATTTTGCCGCACAACCTTGCAACCATGCATCAAAATAAGCCCTCTCTAGGCATATCCTTACTCAATATAGAGGCACATTTCTTGTGCGCTCGCACAGACAGATAAGATTTAATTCAGAATATCAACATATTGCCTCTGCACCTGTCTCCAGGGTTTGAACAAGGACAAGACCTGGCATCTCTTTTGCATCATCTTTAAACAAAGGGAGGCGCCCCTTTTCCCAACTTTCCTTTTTCAGCTACACCACGAGGAACACCATGGAACAACCAAAGATTTGTCAAGGCAAGTACAAGAGCGATACCCCATCGTTACACGCCTGGATACAGTTGCATCGCCACACTATGAGCGAGATCTGGTGGGGAAGTTGTGCGTGCCTTCTCTTTCTTCTTTCCGGCCCATTTTGCACACCTGTTGTTTTGCTCGCCCTGGCGCACCTTGCTCGCAAGGCGCAGCAAGAGGGTATACAGGAGCCGCTGAGCCTGTAAATCCATTCCATTTCCACTTTCACCACACCCATCACAAGGAGTCACCCCATGCTTTCTTCAGGAACCGCAACAACTGCTGTCCACACAGATGTTGTCAGTTGGTCGAGGGTTAAACGTTTTTCTGTATTCTTTGGTTTTTGGTTGCTTGTAGGTCTGCTGGTGGGCCTAACAGGCTTTGTGATAGGCCATGGCCATCTCTTCAACACCTCCCGTGAAATTCCCTGGGGGGTACCGATTTCCACCTATGCCTTTTTTGCTATCACCTCCACCGGCCTCTGCCTGCTGGCGGCAATCAGCCATCTCTTTGGTGGCAATAAAATCGCACCATTAGCCAACCGCATGGTCTGGCTCTCCATTGTCACCATTCTCAGCGCCTTTTTCGCCATTGGCATGGAGTTGGAAAGTCCTTGGCGGATGGTAATCTACAATGTCATCTCCCCGAATTTGGCCTCCAACATCTGGTGGATGGGTACATTGTATGGCCTGGCCCTGGCTTTTATCCTCCTGGAGTTCTGGCTCATTCTCAACAAGCACTACAGCGTGGCCCTTGCCCTGGGCATAATCGGTGCCCTGGCCGAAGTGGCGGCCAACACCTGTCTGGGCGGCGTATTTTCCACTCTGGCCGCACGCCCATATTGGTATGGGGCTCAGTTGCCAATTTACTTCCTTGGTTGCGCCTTCCTCTCGGGCGCAGCAGCAACCATCTGCTTTACCCACTTTGCCTATGCCCTGCGCGCCAGAAGCATTCCCAGCGAGGTTGCCAGCAGCATGCAGGCTGCGGGCAAGGTGCTGTTGCTCATGCTGGTGCTGATCAGCGTTTCTCTTTTCTGGAAAATAACATCGTACTACGTGGGTGGCACCATGGCCGGCAAAACAGCGGCTGACGCCCTGATTTCCGGTCCTTTGTCAAATCAATTTTGGGTATTTGAGGTCGGTGCTGGACTGGCGGCACCCATAGTCCTGCTCCTCCTCTCGCGCCTCAAAAGCCCTCTTATTTTAACCCTCTCTTCATTGTTGGCTCTTACCGGCATGTTTTTCGCACGCCTGAACCAGGTGGTTGCAGGCCAAATTGTGTATCCTACCTTTGGGTTGGAACAAGCTGCTGTGTATGCGCCCTACTCACCTTCCATTTGGGAATGGCTGATTATTGCAGCCGCCTTCGGACTGACCGGGCTGCTTTTTGTTCAGGGCGAGCGCTACTTTGGTGCGCGCTTCATGGAAACAGATGCTCACTAAACCCATCCATGCAGACGGACAAGACTTGAACAGTTCAGACCCTGGATACAGACAATCTCTCCAGCAAGCAGTTCTTGCTGAAGCGAGGAAAAATGGTTGATGACAGCAAAGCGCTTTTCACTATTGGTATGGCCGCCGAAATTCTCGGTTTGCATCCACGCACCTTGCGGAGCTACGAGCAAGAGGGCTTGATCAAACCGGCACGACGGGGAAAATGGCGTTATTACTCAACCGATGATATCAAATGGATTGAATGCATCCGCGAAATGATCCATGTGCATGGCATGTCTATCAAGGCACTAAAAAAACTTCTGACATATACTCCATGCTGGAATATTGCCAACTGTTCGAAGGATCGTCGTAAATTGTGCACTGCCATTTTCTCCAACAATCTTGTCCCCAAGCAACTTGCGCCGATCAGGGGTAAAAAGTTGCGGGACACAAACGACAGCGGCGCACGCGTTAACAGTGTCAACAAATAAAACCGCACAACCACGCGCAGTAGAGACGGACTTGAACCTGTCGTCTACTGCGCGCCGTCCTTGCCGGCAACTCCCCTTTTATCCATACAAGTTTTCATGAAAGTTGATTGAAGCCCACAGGCTTATCGGGTATACATTGTGCCTGTCGGAGTAATAAACGCCGTTGCAGAGCCATATTTTGCAATGTCTTACCTACCTGAACGCTTGTACTTCTATCCACCATGAAAACAGTATTTCAGCTTGCCGCAAGCTGCTGCCTTGTCTTATTTGGCACCAGTGGCATTGCGCTGGGGGCTGCCACAGCACCCAAAGTATCTGCAGAAGAAATCCAAAAGAACCTGGATACCCTGCTGGTAACCAGAGCCTGTCCCTCCTGCAATTTTGCCGGAGCAGAACTCATCCGCATGAAGCTTGCCGGGGTCAATCTGGAAGGGGCCAACCTGACTGGAGCGCGTCTACTTTTGACAGATTTGGCTGGGGCCAACCTACGCAATGCAAACCTCAGCGGAGCGAATCTTGGTGGGGCTGACCTGGCCAGAGCGGACTTAAGCGGCGCAAAACTTGACGGCGCAGTACTGGAAGGCGCTTTTATCAGCCCAGAACAGATCCAGTCGGCAACGGGGTATGTTCCGGAAGAACGCATACAAATACCCGTTACCAACCTGCCTGCCGAACCGGCCACTGCAAGCCCGGATAGCCTGGATAGTGTAATGGCACCAAACAGGGATGCCACAGACTACCATGAGGCTCCTGCAGTCCCTGCCACGCAACCCGCACCGGTTACAAAGCCAGAGGAAGGACAAGACGCCAGCCCAGTGGCAAGCAAATCCCTGCCCGTTGCCCCAGCAACCATCCCTATAGAAGAAACCCTTGTTGCTCGCCAGACAGAAGCAGCACCTTCTGCACTGGAACCCACGCCAGCCCAGTCTGAAGAAAGATCTGCTCCTTCGGCAGAGGGAAGCACTGCAGTACCCTCTACAAGAGCCAGTGATACTTCGGCCAAGCCACTTCCCATATCACCAGGGACACCTGCTACACCAAGTGCAAACGAACAGGACTTACCCTCACTGGCCTCTGCTTCTCCACAAGAGTCCCCTGAGACCGAATTGGCGATTCCTCCTAGACAAAGTGAGGTGACAGCCGTTGTCCCATCAGAAGCGCAACCTGCACCGATCGAGGAAGGGCCAGCCCCACCAACAACAGAACCCGCTGCCAGCACTGACGGTGCGGATGAAACGACAGCTATGCTTGCGCCATCCGACACAGCAGAGCAACAGGAGGAGGAAAGCACCGTCGATGGGCATCGCGACCAGCTTATCAAACAGCTGTTCAAACAAAAACAGTGCATTGACTGCGATCTCTCCCTCTTGGATTTTGCCGGTCGTGGCTTCAGAAAATTTGATCTGGAGCGAGCCAACTTCCAGGGCAGCAACTTGACCAAGGCAGACTTACGCAGCGCCAACCTCAAGGGTGCCAACTTGAGCGGTGCCCTGTTGCAGGGCGCTGATCTGCGCAAGGCAGATTTGTACCGCGCCAATCTGCGCGGCGCCGATCTGACCGATGCCCGCCTTGACGGCGCCCTACTCGATTCTGCCGACCTGAGCGGTGCCAGCGGTTATATGCCGACTCAGCCGGCAACGGAAAATTAAAGCAATCCTAGTCAGCACAAACAGGGTGTTTTGCATTGACAGCATGAATAATCCCTGATATATAAAACGATTCACTTGCGTTATTATTACAAGTCGAGAGGAGTTCTCCATGGCTAAACATAAATCTGCTGAAAAAAGAGATCGTCAATCCAAAGTGCGCCGTTTGCGCAATCGTATGAACAAATCAGCCATGAAAAGCGCTGTTCGTCAGGTTGAGGAGGCTCTGGTTGCCGGCTCTGAACAAGAGGCCAAGGCCGCCCTGCAGCGTGCCATCCCCATTATTGGGAAAACAGCAGCCAAGGGTACCATCCACAAGAAAACCGCTGCCCGCAAGATCTCCCGCCTCACCAAACGGGTCAACACCATGCAGCCCCTGGCTTGATTGGAACTGTTGCGAACCTGACTGATTTTCCTGTTCTCACTGCTACAAACCACGGAACCATTGCGGGTCCGTGGTTTTTTTTTATGACCTTCCATCCCCTGTCCCCTGTGGAGCCCTATTGGCTGCTGTGGCCACTCTCCCTCCCTTTGTTGCCCGCTGGGTAGTTCCTGTCTCTGCTTCGATATTTCCTCTGGCACGCCCAAAAGAGATACGCAGAGCGAACCAATGAAGAAATTTGTACTGAAGCTCTTTCTTTTGGTGTAAGCTGCATCTTTTTTGCAAAAGAAACAGCCACCTTCAAGCTGAAAATGCCACGGTTCAGCCTCCCCTATCCTGCAAAGCGCAGCTGTACCTGTCTGCGTTAACAGCCTTTCTGCATGAAACAAGTCCCATGAGAACGAGCACCTACCGAGAAATTCCCTACAACTTTACCTCTGCCGACGATCGCCTCATCATCCGCCATCTGTTTGGCGAATCTGTTTGGGATGATGTGGAAGAACTGCGCAGCCAACGGGTCACCGGTCGCTCTGCTCGCCTGTTGATGCGCTTCATGGGTGATCTGTTTATCTTACACCGCAACCCCTTCCTGCGTCAGGAACTGATCGATTCACCCAGGCGACGCCGCTATCTCATTGAGGCCATGCTCAAGGATCTGCGCATAATCGAGAAAACAGCACAAAAGCATAGCCAGGATACAGAGCGCATGGCCAAGGTACTACATCTGGTGGATCTGTGTCGACAGGAAGCGGGCAAGCTACGTATCAATCTCGACCATGCCAAAACCAGGCAGGCAGCCATGCGCCGGCAGTTGGGAGCAGTGGTGGGAGCAGATAATGTCTGCATGGATCCCTTTACCCTAATCAGCCATGCCACTGATGCCACGGACTGGCGTCTTTTTCTACCAGTGGCTGTGGTGCGCCCAGATGCGGAAGAACAGGTGCCGCTACTGCTCGAAACCATTGCCGCCCTGGGACTACACGCCATCCCCAGAGGGGGGGGCACCGGATTGACCGGTGGCAGCGTACCCATAGCAGCTGATTGCGTGATCATCAACACGGAAAAACTCAACCGCATCCAGGGTATCGGCGAACTACCGACGCAGGACGAGACACTGCCTGCCTGCACTGTACTCCGGCTAGAGGCTGGGGTAATTACCCAGCAGGCCATGCAGTACGCAGAAGAGCACGGTTACGTGTTTGCCACCGACCCCACCAGTGCTTGGGCCTCGACCATCGGCGGCAATATCGCGGAAAATGCTGGCGGCAAAACTGCGGTGCTATGGGGTACAGCGATCGACAATATTAGCGCCTACACCATGGCCATGCCCGGTGCCGGATTAATAAAGGTTCAACGGATCAAGCATCCGCAGCGAAAAATCCTGCCGGAAGATACCGTTGTCTTTGAAGTGCGCAACCAGGAGAACGACCTCTTGCGCACTATCAGCCTGCAGGGCGACGAAATCCGCAAAAAGGGGTTATGGAAAGATATCACCAACAAGGCGCTGGGCGGCCTGCCCGGCGTGCAAAAGGAGGGTACCGACGGGATCATTACCTCAGCGGAATTCATACTCTACAAAAACTATCCGAAAAAACTCACCTTCTGCCTCGAATTCTTCGGCGACAGTATGGATGAGGCCAGCCGTGTGATTGTCGCCCTCTCTGATTTTTTTGTCAACCGCGGGGAAGAGGCGCTCATGGCGCTGGAGCACTTTGACGAGGAGTATATCCGCGCCATTGACTACAAGTTCAAGGCAGCGCGTAGCGTGCCACCCAAGGCCGTGCTGCTCATTGACATGGTGGCGCATAACACCGAGCAGATACTGCGTGGCAAGGCCAACCTGCTGGGTCTGCTGAATCAGTACCCCAACACTGAAATCTTTGTGGCCGCCGACAGTGACGAGGCCACCCGCTTCTGGCGCGACCGCAAGCGCCTGGGTGCCATCGCCGCCCGCACCAATGCCTTCAAGCTCAACGAAGATATTGTTCTGCCTCTGCATGCCCTGGCTGACTTTGCCCGTTATGTGGATGCCTACAATCTGGATGAAGATCAGTTCAGCCAAAAATGCGTTATCCATGAAATCATGGATTATCTCACCATTGCCGAACCCATTGAAGATCCGGACTGGCTGGAGGCCAAGATGCCCAAGGCCGAGGAGCTCTGTGCCACTGCATTGCAGTGCCTGGCAGACAAGGAGCGCACAGTACTCCAACAGGAGTTGCCCATTAAAAACCTGCTGGCCGCACTGAGTGAACTCTTCCGCGGCTATCCCCGCATCTTGGCAACCCTGCGCCGCATCTACGATGAAACCCGTAAACGCCGCATCATCATCGCCACCCACATGCATGCCGGTGATGGCAATGTCCATGTCAATATTCCGGTCTTTTCCAACGACCGGGTGATGATGCAGCGGGCAGAACAGACCGCCGAAGCAGTGATGTGCAAAGCCATGGAACTGGACGGCGTGGTCAGCGGCGAGCACGGCATTGGAATCACCAAAATCAAGTTCCTCGACCATGAACGGCTGGAGGCCCTGCGCAAATACCGTAAGCAGGTGGATCCCAGGGGCTTGATGAACCCCGGCAAGTTGGACACCACCGACATCATGGAGCGGGTTTTTACTCCATCCTTCAATTTGCTGGAACTGGAGGCGCGCATCCTACAGCACAACTCACTGGAAACCCTGGCCGCAAGCATTGCCCAGTGTATCCGCTGCGGCAAGTGCAAGCCAGACTGCTGTGTTTTTTCACCGGCCAACACCCTGTTTTTTCACCCGCGCAACAAAAATCTGGCCATTGGTTCACTCATCGAAGCCCTGTTGTACGACATGCAGCGCTCGCATTTTCCCCGTTTCAACCAGCTAAAATACCTGGAGGAGGTGGCTGACCACTGCACCCTGTGCGGTAAATGTCTGCCGCCATGCCCGGTCAACATCGATACTGCCTCCATCTCCGTGCTGGAGCGCCGTATTTTAACCGAGCGTGGCTACAAGCGTTCTCCCCTGCCCACCCGCCTATCACTCTGGTACCTGAAAACCAGAAACCGGCCCCTGAACCGCCTCTTCCACACCACCGTGGTCCAGGGGGGGGCACAAGTGCAACGCCTGGCCGCAGCGCTTTTACCCCAACTGCCCGCTGCACTGCGGGGAAAAAAATGGCGGCCACTGGCTATGCTCGCCGCGCCCATGTCCCAACCTGCAACCAGGGTACTACGCGACTATCTGCCCCAAACATCGCTCAACGAAGCGCTCCTTTTCAACCCGGCCAATCCCGACAAGGCAACGGGCAAGGCCGTATTTTACTTCCCGGGCTGCGGCTCAGAGCGCCTGTACAGTGACGTGGCCAGGGCAGTCTTGTACACCCTCATCCAAGCAGGTGTGCGGGTGGTCTTGCCACCGGCCAATCTCTGCTGTGGTTTCCCGGCCAAGGCCAATGCAAAGATGGAGATGCACAGTGATATCACCCTGCGCGACACTATCATCTTAAGCCAGATCCGGGATATGCTCGGTTACCTGGTTTTCGATGCGGTTGTGGTTAGCTGTGGCACCTGCCGGGAGGCGCTGCACGAACTCGGAGTGGAAGACATCTTTTCTTGTGGACTGGAGGATGCCTCCCTGTTCGTATTGGAACATACTCCGCTGTCAGTAGCACGTCGTGATGGACGACTCTCGTATCATGCGCCCTGCCACGACTCCCTACAAAATGAAGGCGTCCCCCTGCTCAAACGCCTGGAGCACACCGTTGTCCCGCTGCCCCATTGCTGTTCTGAGGCAGGTACCCTATCCCTGTCGCGACCGGATATTACGAACGCCATGCTCAAGCGTAAAAAAACGGCTATTGCCCAGTGCCAGGTATGCACCCCCCAGGATAGGGTGGTCACCAACTGCCCCTCCTGTCTGACCGGCTTGGGCCGACATGCTGGCAAGGGACCTGTACCTCTGCACCTGGCCGAGTATCTGGCAGAGAGAATTGGTGGGCAGGACTGGCGAGAAAAGGCAAAGGAATTATTCAAAAACGTCGAAATTATCGCTTTTTAGGCTGCTCCTCCAGCATTTACTCCCTGGATGGACGCGGCAAAGGAACGCAGACTGCGTGTACACTGGGAGCAGAAGCTTCCCCCAGTCGCTTTACCTAAGTGGAGGCTGTTGCAGGCTATTCACCTGCATGGGCAGTGAGAAAGAGCGATTTTTCGAGGGATGAGAAGAAATCCTGGTACTGCTGTGGGTCTTCAATGGGATGCAGGTTGAACTGGGCGTTGGCGCGCACCAGCATCTGCCCTTCTCCCCTGGGCCGCACCGAAACAGTAATTTTTATTTGATTGTAGTCCAGCTTGGTGCCACTGACCGTACCCAACACAAGGTCGGCCCGATCAATGATAAAACCCAGATCCTGCAGGGTGGAAATGACCGCCCGCATGACCTTTTCCTTATCACCAGTTTCGAACATGCGTGACTGGTAGCTGCGTTTTTGCAACTGGCTCTCCGAACCGGTATCCAGTATGCGCTGGTCTGTTGAGGGCAAGGCACAGCCTGCCAGCAATATCAAACCGGCAAACAAAGGGGCAAGGATTGACAGGGACTTCATATTTTCTGTGCCTCAATGAAAACGGATTTGGATAAGCGGTCGTGAAAATCCTGGTACAGCGGCGGATCAGCCAGGGTTTGGGCAGTCGTGCTATTGTCGGAACGTCGCACCACACGTTGGAAGCTGACCCTGACATAATGATCTTTTTCCAAGGCCATTCCCTTGCTGTCCAGCACCGGCCGAACAACAAGAGCAACCCGGATATTCTGCTCTTCACTGACCGGCATATGCACTCCACCAAAGGTTCCAAACAGTAGAGAAAAAGCGATTTCACCACTATTGCGTGCACTGCGCTGCTTGTTGGCTGTAATCACTCCCAGTTTGGTTTCGGAGTTTTCCAGGTTAAAACCGAGGTCTTGCAAGACATTGGCACTGGCTGCCAGTAAATCGGTTTCATCGATACCGCCATAACGGCGGGTTTCGATTAGCCGCCGCTCCAACTGGGTATCCGAAACCACAAAAAGATTGGGAGGTACTGTGGCGCAGGCGCTGAGTACGAGGAGTGGAAGACCAACAAGCAGTATAAAAAAATGCGGCCTGCCAGGCATTGCTAGAACCTGGAGCTATGATAAGCAAAATCACGCACCTTACCACTGTTATCGAACTTGATGATAACCGTCAGGGTGCGCTGACTGGTGGAGGCTGCTCCGGAACTGCTGCTGCCGCCAAGGCCACCACCACCGGCAACATCGCCACCAAAGCCGAGAATCAGGGCATTGATACCGCCCCTGCTGGTGGAATAGACGTGATCGGTGGCGATCTTATCGTAAATCCAGACTTCACGGCGTTCTTCATCAGTGGAAACGATGTTGGGCGAACCCAGTACCTGGGCCACTTCAGCCCCACTCATCCCCACACGTATTTCACGCTGCACCTTGCCTACAGTCATACGGTCGGTGGAGTCGTCCTGTACCTGGGCGCGATGGTACGAGGCAGAGGTGCAGGCGCCCAGGACAAGAGTTGCGCCCAACAAGATAACAATGTGATGAACACGGAGTTTTTGTATAATTTTTTTCATGGTGAGTATCCTGTCCCTACATGGTCATAGTATGTTTGCCTGCTCACTTTGTTGCTCAGTTCTGCCAAGCAACAAAGATACCATCGCGCTCTGTTACTATCTACTGTCTAAATTGTACAGGGTGCATCCATAGGCATGCAAGCAAATCATACCAAATTGTCTGCCAAGACAATACGGTTCACATGCTGTTCTATACACGTTTTGCCTGCTGCTCTGCCGCATAGGCCGTAGCTGCGCATTCGTTTTTACCCAGATCAAGCACCTCCTGCTTGTCGTCGTCTTTCTGTATCAGGTTGGCATTCACTTGCCGGATAATGGCATACTCCTCGGGCTGCGACCGCATGTTGGCCTTGATAAAGGAGACAAACTCCGCCTTGCTGGTTAGGGTGTAGATATTCTGGTTACGGTTGAGCACCTCACCCAGGGGTAGGGCAAAGAGCAATTCTGCATTGGCCTCGCTCCAGTCGGCAAAATGTCCAGGCAGGACAACAAGCGCCGAATCAAACGTTTGTATCTTCTGGATGGTATCAAAAAGCTGGCCAGCCCATTCTTCGGCCTTTCCGCCCAAATCAGGGCGGCCCACTGAGTTGATGAAAATGGTGTCTCCAGAAACAAGATAGCGCTCGGCAAGAATAAAGCAGGTGGAACCCGGGGTGTGACCGGGGCTGAAAAACACACGCACGCTTGGTCCGCCAGTGGAAAAACGGATACTTTCTCCATCTTGCAAGGGCTGGTACTCGTTTTTTGAGTCCTTGAAATCTTGGTCATTGGCGAGAAAAACCGCGCCGGTTTTGTGGGCAAGGTCCTTACTGCCGGCGATATAATCGGCCTGTAAATGGGTTTCAATAGTCTTGGTGATCATGCAACCCTGCTGGGCGGCAAAATCCAGATAAAAATCAATATTCCTGGTAGGATCAAAAACCATCATCTCCTTGCCATGGACAAGCCCATAACTACAGGATGCCTTGGCTGGTCGAATGAACTGGTAGAGGGCAAAATCGCTGGTCTTCTCCAGGAGCATGGGCACCAGCAGGTTGCCCCAGCTTTTGATGCCACCCTCCAGATAACCAACATGAGCGAAGCCATGTTTTACCAAAATTTCGCCAACATACTTTGCAGACCCTTCCTGGGCACAGACAATGCGAATGGGTTTGTCCTTTGGTACTTTGGCCACTGATTCCTCTTCCAGTTCCATGAAGTCGTAATAGGATACGTTGAGCATGGCAAAAGGATGGGGTCCTTCAACGGGAAAGCGAGCAAAATCCTTGTCGTTACGCACATCGAGCAAGAAGAAGTCTTCTTGTTGCACGATGGCATTGAAAAGTTCTCTGGCGTGAAAGGAGTATAATGACATGTCTGCCTCCGTTATCCTTACAGTAATATGGATGTTTTTGCTGCTTTAACAGATTTTTTGGTACTATATGGAAGCTTGGCCCCATTGTCCACCAGAGAGGCGCGAACCTGGGTTTTTCTTTTTGAACAACAATCGCTTCTTACCCACATGAATACAGGCTTTACACAGCGATTTGCCACAACCATGCAAAAATGCCAGCTCTGTCCGCGCAACTGCGGTGTCAACCGGATGCAGGGACAACTGGGTTATTGTCGCAACGATACAGAGATGTATATTGCCTCCATCACCCCGCACCTGGGCGAGGAGCCGGTGCTCAACGGTCAATACGGTATATGCAATGTCTTTTTTTCCCACTGCAACCTGCAGTGTCTCTACTGTCAGAACCATCAAATATCCCACAACAATAACAGCACAATAGGTAAACGATGGACTCTGCAACATGCGGTTACACACATCATTGGCCTGCTTGAGCGCGGCATCGAGCGGGTGGGTTTTGTATCACCCTCACATATGGTTCCACAGATGGTGGCCATAGTGGAGGCCTTGTGGCAACAGGGATGGCAGCCGTTGATCGTCTACAATACGAACGCCTACGAGCAGGTGGACACCCTGCGCCAACTGGAAGGCCTGGTGGATGTGTACCTGCCGGACTGCAAGTACATGGATGCAGCTTTGGCTAAAACCTGGTCTGGCGCGCAGGACTATCCGCAGGTAGCAGCAGCTGCCCTCAAGGAAATGTACCGACAGATGGGAGCAGTGCTCCATCTCGATGAGCATGGCCTGGCACTGCGGGGCATGATCGTGCGCCACCTGGTGCTGCCTGGACAAATCACCAACAGCCTGGCTGTACTCCGTTTTCTTGCCCACGAGTTCTCACCCAAGCTGACCATCTCGCTCATGGCGCAATACCGGCCCATTGCCGCGGTGGCCACCCAGCCGGACCTGGGACGACGGCTCAGCCCCCATGAATATGCGACGGTGGTCAGGGAAATGGAAGAACTCGGTTTTAGCGAAGGCTTTGTGCAACAATTGGACAGTGCCGATTGTTACTGCCCTGATTTTTCCAAGCCAGAGCCCTTTGCAGAACACTTTCGCGGTACAGCAGCACCCTGATATCCTTACCGCTCAGATTAGCATCATAAATGTCTGCCACCGGTCAAGATCATTGATGATCGTGAGGTTATCAACAATAAAAACGTGGCGAAACCTCCTCTGATCCCGGCAAAGATGGCAAACCCACCCTGCCAACAGGAGCGTATTCACCACAACCCTCTCGGAGGTCAAACAAATGGTGGCAAAGGGGTAAGCTACCCGTTCCCCTTCTGCACCCCCACCTACCGCCTGCTCTGACTGCCCTGAGTTGCCTGAATCCGGGCACTACCGGTAACTTCGCCATTTCTATCTGCCCCTGCCCCTTTTTCATCCTGCGATATACCTGCACGCAACCACTAAAAATATTCCATCATCCTGGTGCACGGTCATTTTTAGTGCAAAAAAATTTCTATAGAGTATGAAGAATAGTTCCAAACTGCATGATATCCCATCAACCTGGCAATCAACACAGGAGGTTTGTTCATGGCAAAATCTGGAAAAATATTTTCTGTTCTTGCGACCGCCGCACTATTAGCCGCAAGTGTAAGCCCATCTTTTGCAGCCGCTCCCATAAAAATCGGCGTTGCCGGTGCCCACAGCGGCGACTTAGCCTCCTATGGCCTGCCCACCTTGAAGGGCGCGCAGTTGGTGGTCAAGGACGTCAATGCCAAGGGTGGCATCAAAGGAGAGCCTGTTGAGCTGGTATTGGTGGATGAACAGTGCAAGCCCGAGGCTGCGGCCAATGTGGCCACCAAGCTGGTTTCCGACGATGTAAAGGCAGTGATTGGTCATACCTGTTCTGGTCCCACTAAGGCTGCATTGCCCATTTATCGGGATGCTGGAATTGTGGCTGTTTCTCCATCTTCCACTACCCCGGAACTCACCCAGTCTGGTGAATACAAGTATTTTTTCCGGACCATTGCTTCTGATGATCGGCAGGCCCGCACCATGACAGACTTTGTGTTGGAAAAGCTTACCCCCAAAAAAATCGCCATCCTGCATGACAAGGGCGACTACGGCCTGGGTCTAGCCACCTATGCCAGGCAGTTTATCACCGAATCTGAAAAGGCCGAGGTGGTACTTTTTGAGGGTATTACCGTGGGTCAGGTAGATTTTTCTGCAGTCATTCAAAAAATCAAACGCTCCGGTGCTGAAGTAGTCATTTTTGGTGGCTACCATCCCGAAGCGTCGAAACTGGTGAGCCAGATGCGCAAGAAGCGGGTGAACGCCATTTTTGTATCTGATGACGGGGCCAAGGATGAGGCCTTCATCAAGGTGACGGGCAAGGATGCCGAGGGCGTGTACGCCACCGGCCCCACCGACACTTCTAAAAATCCCCTCACCATCGAGTACCGTGAAAAATTCAAAAAGGCAGAAGGTGCCGATCCCGGCTCCTTTTTTGATAATGGTGTAGCTGCCACCCTGGCCATCATTAATGCCCTGGACAAGGCCAAATCCTTTACCGCCGATGATATCGCCGCAGCCTTGCGTTCGGAAAAGGTCGATACACCTTTTGGTGAAATCAGTTTTGATGAATACGGCGACCCGGTGGGCATTGGTTTCAACATGTTCGTGGTAAAAGACGGTCAGTACGTAACCGCAGAGTAGGTAGTTAAACAGGTCTGCCCATTGTTTTCCTGCCGGGCTCCCTGGTAACGTTAATGCGTACAGGAAGCCCGGCCCCTTGTTCCGATGTCGGCTGCTGCATGGATCTGTTGTCCAAGCACGGCGCTTTCACTGGCTTTACCTTCCACCCCACTGTTGTATGGAATATTTCCTGGAACTGGTTTTTAGCGGCCTAACCCGTGGCTCTATCTACGCGCTCATCGCCCTGGGTTACACCATGGTCTACGGTATCATTGGGCTGATCAATTTTGCCCATGGCGAAATTTACATGATTGGCGCTTTCACCGCGCTGATCATTGCCACGGTGCTCAACATGTATGGTCTGCCCCTGCCAGCAGTACTGATTCTGGCATCCATTGCAGCGGTCATCTGGTCTGCGGCCTATGGTTTTACCGTGGAGCGGGTAGCGTACCGTCCCCTGCGTGGTGCGCCTCGGCTGTCTCCCCTGATCTCAGCCATTGGTATGTCCATATTTTTGCAGAACTATGTCATGCTGGCGCAAACGCCCAACTTTCTGCCCTTTCCCACCCTAATTCCCGAGCCAGCTTTTCTAGAGCCCATCGCCTCCATGGTGGGCGCCACGGACCTGGCCATTTTGCTGGTCACTACAGTGGTCATGGTCCTGCTTACCCTGTTGATCAAGTTCACCCGCACAGGCAAGGCCATGCGTGCCACCTCCCAAGACCGAACCATGGCCTTTTTGGTGGGTGTCAATGTGGACACCGTTATCTCCATAACTTTTATCATCGGCTCGTCCTTGGCAGCCATTGGCGGGGTGCTCATTGCCTCGCATATCGGCCAGATCAATTTCTACATTGGCTTCATTGCCGGCATCAAGGCCTTTACCGCTGCGGTGCTCGGTGGCATCGGCTCCATTCCCGGTGCGGTTTTGGGCAGCTTTGTTCTTGGCCTGACAGAATCCTTTGCCACTGGCTATGTATCCAGCGCCTATGAGGATGTCTTTGCCTTCTCGTTGTTGGTCCTGATCCTCATTTTCCGGCCTGCCGGGCTGCTCGGCAAGGCAAGCATCGAAAAAGTCTGAACGTTCCGGAGTTTCCGCAGTTCATGAACGTCATCACCGTAAAAATTTTTCGCAACGCCCTGGTCACCGCCCTCTGGTTCATGTTTCTCACCTTTCCCATCATGGTGATCAAGGTGAATACCACTGAGAACCTGATTATCTGGCGTTGGCACAACCTGCTCTACGTGGGTGTGACCGCCTTTACCGCATCACTTTTGACTGCCCTGTACCGTCAATACCGCGACCGCAAACGGGGTCAGCAACAGCAGAAGGAGGGAACAGGCCGAGTCAGTTGGAATGAACGCTTTTTCAACACACCTGCCATCACCCGCCCGATATGTGCCCTGGGTGCCCTCTTTTTTCTCGTCTTTCCCCTGCTCTTTTCCACCTATCAGGTCAACATCATGACCACTGCGCTGATGTATGTGGTGCTTGGCCTGGGCCTGAACATCGTGGTCGGAGTGGCTGGCCTACTCAATTTGGGCTACGTGGCCTTCTATGCAGTGGGTGCCTACACCTATGCCCTGCTCAACATGCATTATGGCGTGGGTTTCTGGGTGGCCCTGCCCCTGGGTGGCATCATGGCCGCCCTGTTTGGTATTCTTCTGGGCTTTCCAGTGTTGCGCCTGCGCGGCGACTACCTGGCCATAGTTACCTTGGGTTTTGGCGAAATCATTCTGCTGGTACTGAAGAACTGGAGCGAATTCTCCCAGGGACCCGGCGGTATATCCAATATCAGCCGGCCAGGTCTCTTTAACATTCAATTGAGTATGGAGGCCACGCTCAACTACCAGTACTACCTGACCATAGCCATGGTGCTGCTCACCATCTTTGTCATCAACCGTCTGCAAAATTCCCGCATTGGTCGGGCCCTGTTTGCCTTGCGCGAAGATGAAATAGCCTGCCAGGCCATGGGCATTGACAAAACCACCATCAAACTCACGGCCTTTGCCCTGGGCGCCACCTGGGCCGGGCTTGCCGGGGTGCTCTTTGCTGCGAAAAACGCCTACATCAACCCAGATAGCTTTACCTTTCTCGAATCAGCCATGATCCTGTGCATCGTCGTGCTGGGTGGCATGGGCTCCATTCTCGGAGTGATCATCGGTGCACTAATCCTCATCCTCCTGCCCGAATACCTGCGCGCCTTTTCCGACTACCGTATGCTGGCCTTTGGTGCTATCCTGGTGTCCATGATGATTTTCCGGCCCCAGGGTATTGTGGCCAACATTCGCCAGAGCTACCGCAGCAGCAAGGATGGTGTCCCATGAACATGGAGCCGATTCTCAGTGTGCGCGGCCTGTGTATGGATTTTGGCGGCATCCGCGCCCTGGATAAGCTGGACTTGCGCATCCGTGCAGGAGAAATCGCTGCCCTCATTGGCCCCAACGGTGCAGGCAAGACTACCTTTTTCAACTGCTTAACTGGTATCTACACCCCCACGGCAGGCGAGCTGCTGCTGGCGCCGCCCGGCCAGGCCAGCCGCAGGCTCAACGGGCTCAAGCCCAATCGGGTGACCGAGGCGGGCCTGGCCCGTACCTTTCAGAATATCCGTCTCTTTCCCAGTATGACTGTACTGGAAAACGTGCTGATCGGCCGCCACTGCCGCACCAAGGCAAAAATCCTGGGAGCCATTCTGCGCGATCCCCGCACCCGCCGCGAAGAAAGAGAAAGCGTGGATATCGGCATGGCTCTGCTCAAAAAGGTGGGGCTTGCCCATATGGCTGACGAAGTCGCCAAAAACCTGCCCTATGGTGCACAGCGTCGTCTGGAAATTGCCAGGGCCCTGGCCACGGAGCCGCTGCTGCTGCTGTTGGATGAGCCGGCAGCAGGCATGAACCCGCAGGAGACACAAGAACTCATCAGCCTTATCCGCAGCATCCGCGCCGATGGCCTATCCATCCTGCTCATTGAACACGACATGAAACTGGTGATGAGCCTGTCAGACTACATCTTTGTGGTCGACTATGGCCGCAAGATTGCCGAAGGCGTGCCCGAAGAGGTGCGGATCAATCCGGTGGTGATCAAGGCCTACCTGGGCGAGGAGGTCGACTATGCTTGAATTACGTCATGTGGACACCTACTATGGTAATATTCAGGCCCTGTACGACATCTCCCTTGAAATCAAGACCGGTGAAATCATCACCCTCATTGGCGCCAATGGCGCGGGTAAAAGCACCACATTGATGTCCATCTCCGGTATCATCGTGCCCCGCCGGGGAGAAATTTTGTTCAAGGGCCAGAACATTCTGGGAATGGCACCCAACACCATTGTGCAGCTGGGTATTTCCCAGGTACCAGAGGGACGGCACATCTTCCCGGCACTGAGCGTTGCCGAAAACCTGGACATGGGCGCTTTCTTACGGCGCGACAAGAAAGGTATCGAAGAAGACCGCGCCTATATCTACGAACTGTTTCCCATCTTGAAACAGCGCCGCAACCAGCCCGGCGGCAACCTCTCCGGAGGTGAACAGCAGATGCTGGCCATCTCCCGCGCGCTCATGGCCCGGCCACAACTACTTTTGCTGGATGAACCGTCCATGGGGCTCGCACCACTGGTAACCAGGCAAATTTTTGAAATCATTAAAAAAATAAACAAGGAACAGCACACGACCATCTTTTTGGTCGAGCAAAATGCCAACCTGGCCCTGCAGGTGGCCGACCGTGGTTATGTGCTGGAAAACGGACGAATCACCATGCAGAACAAAGCAGAACTGCTCCTTGCCAACACAGACATTCAGCGTGCCTACCTGGGTATTTGAATCATGACAAAGGTCATACGCGTCGGAGTTATTGGGGTGGGCCACCTCGGCCGTTATCACGCCCAAAAATATGCAGCCATGGAGCATGTGCACCTGGTTGGGGTTGCCGACATCGACGAACAGCGTGTACAGGCAGTTGCCACGGAAACCAACACCACCCCTTTTACCGATTTTCGTCGACTGGTGGATGCAGTGGACGCCGTCTCCATTGCCACGCCCACCACCAGCCATTTTGAAGTGGGCACCTACTGCCTGGAGCAGGGCGTGGACGTGATGATGGAAAAGCCCATCACCTCTACCCTGGAGCAGGCCGATGCCCTGGTTGCCCTGGCAGAAGAGCGAGGGCGAATTCTACAGGTCGGCCTGGTGGAGCGGTTCAACCCTGCCATGCGGGCCGCCCAGGAGCGCCTGACCTTGCCTCTGTTCATTGAGGCCAAACGGGTAAGTGGCTTTACCCGGCGCGCCACGGATGTGGATGTAATCATTGATCTCATGATCCACGACCTGGACATCATTCTTTCCCTGATCAAGTCACCCATTACCAGTATCAGCGCCGCAGGCGCACCAGTACTAACCCCCCACACCGACATCGCCAACGCGCATCTCATCTTTGCCAACGGCTGTACCGCCAATATCACTGCCAGCCGTGTTTCCCAGGTGGTGGAGCGGCGTATGCGCCTCTTTCAGCCCGGCGAGTGCCTGATCATCGACTTCCACGGCAAAAAATGCAGCACCATGCAACTGCCTGTCAATGATTTTGCAGACACCGTAACACCAACAATCAGTGATTTGAAGGTGGAGTTGACCGATGCCCTGGAACAAGAACTGCTCGAATTCATCAGCTGTGTGCGCACCCGCCGCGCGCCAGTGGTCACCGGTTCCCAGGGACGCGACTCCCTGGCCGTGGCTCTGGCCATAATTGCTGCGGTCAAAAAAAATACCCAGCAACTTATACACACCCTGTGCGCGGCTGAGGCAGGTGGCACTGTTTTGCGCCAGCGCCTTGGTCTGTACTGCGAAAGCGAACCCAACTGACACGGATCTGCTATCAGTGCCACCAACAACTGGTACAGTGATGATCGTGGCTGGCGAGGCCTCGGGTGACATGCACGGTGCAGCCCTGGTCCAGGCTATGCGCCAGTTGCGACCGGAACTGCATTTTTGTGGCATGGGCGGCAGGGAACTCCAGGCAGCTGGAGTGGAACTGCTCTATGATGCAGCCAAACTCGCGGTGGTGGGTGCGGTGGAAGTCTTGAGCCATTTGGGCGACATTCTCCAGGCACGCAGAGCACTGCTTCGGCGCATGCGTGCGCAAGTACCGAAACTGCTCATCCTGATAGACTATCCGGATTTCAACTTGCTTTTGGCTACCCAGGCCAAAAAACTGGGCATTCCCATTCTGTATTACATCAGCCCGCAGATCTGGGCCTGGCGCAAAAAAAGGGTGCACACCATTGGACGGCTGGCTGACTGCGTGGCCGTCATCCTGCCCTTTGAAGAACAACTCTACCGCGACCACGGCTACCGTGCTGTTTTTGTCGGCCACCCCCTGCTGGACAGAGTGCACCCTACCCTGAGCCGCAGCCAGTTTATGCAAAAACATCAGCTCGCAGCCGATAACCAGTTGATCGGTCTCTTGCCCGGAAGCAGAAAAAAAGAAATACAGGCACTTCTGCCCATTTTTTTGGCAACAGCTGCCGCCCTGTGCTCCCAGAATCCGCAGCAGCAGCGCACCTTTCTCATTCCTCAGGCTTCGACCATCAGCCGCTCGCTGCTGGAGGAACACGGCCTGGCTGCGTACCAGGGGCGCATTGATTGTCGGGTAATCAGTGAAGACCGCTACAGCATGATGGCCGCCTGCGATGCCTGCCTGGCTGCCTCGGGTACGGTCACCCTTGAACTGGCCCTGCTACGGGTACCCAACGTGGTTGCCTATCGGGTGGCAGCCCATACCTACTGGCTGGGCAAGCTGATCATTCGCAGTCTGCCCTTTTTTTCCCTACCCAACCTGATAGCCAGCCGTGAAATCGTGCCTGAACTCCTGCAGCACAACGTGACCCCACAGCAACTCCTGCTCAAACTCAAGCAGTTGCTTGTAGAAGGTCCTGTCCGCAACGCCATGCAAGAAGGCTTTAGCGAGCTGCGCCTGCTGTTGGGGGAAACAGGCGCAGCCAAACGCACCGCTGCCCTGGCACTCGAGATACTTGGTGAACATGATGGACGATGATTTTTTTCCGGAAACGGTTGAACTGCCCATTGATGGTGTGCTGGATCTGCACCAGTTCAGACCAAAGGACGTGCCAAGTCTGCTGCTCGACTACCTGCCACTGTGCCAGGAGCGCGGCATCCTGCAGGTACGCATCATCCATGGCAAGGGTAAGGGCGTATTGCGCAGAACAGTGCACGCGCATCTGCAGCGTATGGAGATTGTGGCAGGTTTTCGCCTTGCCGGTCCGGATGGTGGTGAATGGGGAGCAACCCTGGTCAATCTGCGGCCGCCTGTAAAGGAGGCATAACCTGGACCAGCCCTTCGGCCACAGCCAGTTTGCGCACTGCCTGCATGAAGGTGGAGGGCAACGGCAAGGGCTGTTCCGTATCCAAGATTCCCAGCGCCTTGGCCATAAGAAGCGATCCCGTGGAATTGATCCCCTCCTGTTCATCACAGATAACCTGCATGCGCAGGGCATCGGTGAGTATGGGTTTAAGCTCACCCACATGGCGGGCAAGACCACGCAACTCTTCCTCCACCAATTCCTGGTGCGCACGGGCATAACGGGCAATACCGGCATCTTCGGGCCGGGTACCGAATAAATTGTTGATCACTGCACCGCAGAGTTGGGCCGCATCCGGCGCAGACAGGCCAGGCCGCCTCCCTGCCAACCCACTGAGCAGTCGACGGTGCAGAACCATGCGCACCATGAGCACGGCCTCACGCATCAGCGGCAACACCCGGTTGTCTTGTACCTGTCCTGTTTGTGCCACAGGCATCAGAGCACCATCTTGATATCAGGATGCGTGGCCAGTTTACTATATAACCCCAGACGCTCCTCTTCACTGGCCACAATCAACTCCACCTGCAAACTCAGGTAGCGGCCGCCCGAGCTACGGTTACCGACACTGAGGATACAGCGCTCAAGGTCCAAACTGGCGGCCAGCGCCGCCCGCATGGCTGTTTCATTTTCACCGATGAGTCGGTACTGCCAGGGGCAGGGATACTGTATTTCCGGCTGACACTGCTTTTCTTTATGCATAACCTACCTTCTTTAATAAAAGCGCTGCATGGCACCTTGCTCATGACATAGTAAGAACAACAAGGACTGCCGCAGCTCCTCCTGACTGGTTGTTCAAACCCAAGCGGCCATTGACTGCAGGCAAACCACCTGTTCTGTTCAAAGCATTCATTTTGTCCAGATCGACCAGATAGCCTGCACTTGCCACCATCCCTGTAGTACATTAAAAGAAAAAAAGCATTCGTCAATCTTCCAACCCATTCACCCAACAGCCCCATGGCCATGCTCTACCGCAGATTTGGCAGAACCGAACTGCCCCTGTCGGTCCTCTCGGCAGGCTGCATGCGCTCCATGCAGTCCTGGGAGGATATATCGGCAGATCATTTTGACAAAAACCAGCAGCACAACCTGGAAGCCGTGCTGCAGGAAGCCCTGCAGCTTGGAATCAACCACATTGAAACCGCGCGGGGTTACGGATCTTCCGAGCGGCAGCTCGGTAAGATTTTACCCAAACTGCAGCGGGACAACTTCTTTTTGCAAACCAAGATCGCTCCGGAAGACGACCCAGACACCTTCACGGCCAATGCGCTCGATTCGCTTGCACGTTTGGGGGTGGACTTTGTGGATTTACTCGCCTGCCACGGTATCAACAGCTACCGTGAACTCTGGCAGAGCTGCCGGCCGGGCGGCTGCCTGGCCGCAGCCAGAAGGTTGCAGCGCCAGGGCAAGGCCAGATGGATTGGTCTGTCTGGCCACGGCAGTAGTGATATTCTCCTGGCTGCAGTACAGCACGAAGGGGATGGTGGTTTCGACTACATCAACCTGCACTGGTACACCATCTTCCAACAAAACACCGTAGTGCTCAAGGCGGCCCAACAGCGGGATATGGGGATATTCATCATCAGCCCAAACGACAAGGGCGGCATGCTCTATCAGCCCCCTGCCCTTTTGGAACAGCTGAGCGCACCGCTTGCGCCTATGCAGTTCAACGATCTATTCTGCCTGCGCCAGCCAGAAATTCATACCATCAGTGTGGGTGCGGCCAAGCCAGAAGATTTCCATACCCATGTGGAGGCCCTGGCCCATATCACTCAACCGGAATTGGTGGACAGCATCTTCCAGCGCTGGCAAAAGGCCATGTTTGCCAGCACCGGTCAGCAACTGCCCGACGAACATTGGCAGCGCTTCCCAGCCTACAGCCAGACACCCGGCTACATCAACCTGCCCTATATTTTTTGGCTCCATCATCTGGCCACTGGTTGGGATATGCACCTCTATGCCAAAAACCGCTATGCCCGGCTGGGTCAGGATATCCACTGGGTGCCAGGTAATAATGCGGCCCAGGCAGCGACCCTTAATCTGGAAAAGGCAGCGGCCCAGGCAGGCCTGGGCAAGGAACAACTGGGTGAACAGCTGGTGCGGGCGCACACGCTGTTGACCCAGCAATGACAAGGAGCACAGAATCCATGAACAGCGATCAATCATCAGCCACAGTTTTTTTCCTGCACGGACTCGATTCCTCTAGCCAAGGCTATAAGGCGCGCTGGTTTAGTGCGCGTTTTCCACAAATGCGCATCCACGACTACCAGGGCGAGCTGGCAGACAGGCTGGCGCAACTGGAAAACGAGACTCGGAGCATACACCGTCTGATCCTGGTTGGCTCCAGTTTTGGAGGTCTCATGGCTGCCTGCCATGCTGCACGGTATCCGACCCAGTGCGCTGCGCTTGTCTTGCTTGCACCGGCATTGAACTTCCACGGTTACCAGGTACCGACCATGGCGCTGAATATGCCCGTAACCTTACTCATCGGCAAACAAGACACGGTCTGCCCACCGGACCTGGTGTTGCCGCGGGCCCGACAGAGCTTTTCCCGGCTAAACGTGCACCTGGTTGAAGATGACCACCTCCTGCACCACAGTTTCCAGCAGTTGGACTGGCCCAACCTGCTGCAGTACACAGAGTAGAAATGGCAGGCCAGGAGCAACACCATCTCGGCAGGTTCAGCGAACGTCTGGCACAGGTTAGCCCGCACGCCTTTGTCACCCCAGCTATTGTTGCGCTCAATGTGCTCATCTTTGTCGCCATGGCAGCCTCTGGCATGGACATGATGCAGCCCGATGGCAGAGCGCTCGTTACTTGGGGCTCCAATTTCGGGCCATTGACCACAAACGGCCAGTGGTGGCGCCTGTTTACCGCCATGTTTCTGCACGCTGGTATTGTTCACCTGGGGTTGAACATGTGGGTACTCCTGTACTGTGGCCGGATCGTGGAACGGCTCTATGGTAGCTTGCATTTTCTTTTGCTCTATATGGCTGCAGGATTGGTGGGCAGTATTGCCAGCCTGCTCTGGAACCCGATGATCAACAGTGTTGGGGCCTCAGGGGCAATCTTCGGCGTGTACGGCGGCCTACTTGCCTTCATGTTTAACCGGCGCAACCAGGTGCCGGCAAACATCATGAAGGAACAGGGCTTAAGTGCCATCATCTTTGTCGTCTATTCGCTAAGCTACGGCATGAGGCAGAAGGGCATCGACAATGCCGCGCACCTCGGTGGCCTGGTTGGAGGTCTTGCCATGGGCTGGCTGCTGGCCCGGCCACTGGATGTCCGGCTCCGCCAGGAAGCGGGCCTGCGCCGCCTGGCGCTTGCCTTGGTTGTGGCACCGCTTGTACTGGTTCTTTTCACCTTGCCCGTACAAAACACTGGCGAGGAGTATCGCCTGCAGCAACAGTTCCTGAGCGACATCAAGTGGTTTGACGAAGAAGAAAAAAGACTGGTGCAACGAGCCGAAGAGTGGCAGCTGGCAGCAAGCTCAGAGGGGTATTCGCGTGCCGAACTGTCTGCACAACTGGAGCAGGAGCTGGTCAAGCCCTGGCAGGCAATTCATGACCGCTTGATGGCAAGCCCGCCGCTTGCTGAAGACTCGCAGCTTCGTGCCCACCAGGTTTTGATCATTGAGTCCGTGACCCTGCGCAGGGACGCCTTCCGTCTGCTTGCGCAGGGTATCCGCACAGATCATGAGCCAAGCCTTGCACAGGCCAAGACACTTTTTGAGGCAAGCAACAAGACCATTGAAAAACTGCAGGAACTGCAACAAACTCCGTGAAACATGGAAACATGGCTACACCCGCGCTTGTGAAGCCACGGTAAAGCCCCCTGCGAGCCCAGGGCCCCTACGTATGCAGCTTTTGTACACCCTACTCTCCAGCTCAGTGCCGGGCCTCCGGTAGCGGATTCGGTACAGACTTGCTCCAGGTCGACCAACATCTATCCCACTCCTGCCTGCTACTTGTGCCGTGCCCGTAGACCATTGGCAATCACCAACAGGGCAGCACCCACATCTGCAAGCACAGCCATCCACATGGTGGCGTGACCACTGAAGGCAAGGACAAAGAAAAGCGCCTTTATTCCCAGGGCAAAGCTGATGTTCTGCACCAGGATAGTATGGGTGGAACGGGATAACCGAATAAAACGCGGAATTTTAAGCAGATCGTCATCCATCAGGGCCACATCCGCGGTTTCGATGGCCGTATCCGTGCCACCGCCGGCCATGGCAAACCCAATATCTGCCCGCGCCAGGGCCGGAGCATCGTTGATCCCGTCGCCCACCATACCAACCACACCGTTTTTTCCCAGTTGCTCGATCATCTTAAGCTTGTCTGCTGGCAGGAGATTGGCCTGAAAGCTATCTACGCCCACCTGTTTGGCAATGGCCTGGGCTGCATGTTCGTTGTCGCCGGTGAGCATCATGGTGTGCACGCCAAGCCTTTTCAGCTCTCCAATGGCCTCGATACTGCTCCTTTTCAGGGTGTCGGCCACAGCAAACAGCGCCTGTACGCCCTGTTCCCCCACCAGGGCAACCACGGTCTTGCCCATTTTCTCAAGGGCCACAGCCTGCTGCTTAAAAACATGCGAACTCGTGTTCAACTCTTCCACTACGCGGTAATTGCCAAGAAACCACTTTTCATCATCAATTATCCCGCTCACCCCCCGGCCAGGAATGGCAGTAAATTCTGCAACATCATGCAGTTGCACCCCTTTTTCCAGGGCAGCTGTGGCAATGGCCTTGGATACCGGATGATCGGAACGGGCCGCAATACTGGCAGCAAGGGCTGTTACTCTGTGTGGAGTAGATCCGCTCGTACAGAGCACCACATCGGTCTGCTGCGGTCTACCGTGGGTGAGGGTGCCGGTCTTATCCAGTGCGAGCTGCGTTAGACGCCGCCCCTGTTCAAGGAACAGACCTCCCTTGATCAGAATGCCATAGCGCGTGGCCGCGGCCATAGCACTGACAATGGTTACCGGCGTGGAAATAACCAGGGCGCAGGGACAACCGATCACCAGGATGACCAAGGCAGTGTAGATAGACTCGCTCCACAAAACGCCGAAACCAAGCAGTGGAAGGAGCGCGCTCAGCAGGGAGACCAGGAAAACCAGCGGGGTATAGTAACTGGCAAAGCGGTCAATAAAGCGCTGCATGGGCGCCCGACTCGCCTGGGCCTCCTCCACGGCATGGATGATACGAGCCAAGGTAGACTCGGCAGCCAGGGCGCTCACTGTAAACTCAAAGGAACCAGATTCATTGAGGGTACCGGCATAGACCACATCGCCCACGCCCTTTTCCACGGGCATGCTTTCACCGGTAATAGCGGCCTGGTTGAGCGCAGATTGACCCTGCACAATCACGCCATCAAGCGCCACTTTTTCGCCGGGCCGCACCCGTACCCGGCTACCCACGGGCACCTGGCGGATATCCACTTCCATCCAGGCGCCATTGGGCTGCAACACAGTTGCCCATTTTGGTGCCCAAGCCAGCAGATTCTTGATGGCCTTGCGTGCCCTGTCCATGGCCTTGGCCTCAATGGCTTCCGACAGGTTGAACAGTACCATGACCATGGCTGCCTCGGGATATTGCCGAATGAATACCGCACCGGTCACTGCCACAGACATGAGTGCATTGATGTTCAGATTGCGGTTACGGATGGCAAGCCAGCCCTTTTTGTAGGTACTCAAACCACCTAGCCAAATCGCCACCAGTGCAAAGACAAGGGGAGCAAAAACCACCGGAGCAAAACCGTTTATCTGCCAGCTCTGGGGATCCAGGCCAAAGGGATGCAGCTGCCAGGTGTGCAGCAGTTCAAAGGCTTCGGAAAGGACTGCAAAGATACCGGCAGCAAGCAACTTTTGCCAAGGGATCTGCGCCGCCGGCAGACCTCCGTCTTTTTCAGTTCCTGTCTTCATAAGGCGCGCGCCCATGTTCAGGGAATCAAGAGCCTTGCTGATGGCAGATAACGCAGCAGGCTCGTATTGCACTTTCAGGATGCGCTGCATGAGGTTGAATTCCAAAACAAGCACACCGGGCATGCCCGCGAGCTTTTTGCGGATCAAGGCCTCTTCCACCGGGCAGTCCATTTCGGCAATGTGGTATATGGCGCAGCCAGCCGAGCTCTGCTTGTCATCGGCCAGTGTAAACGATTCAGACGGTGTGACTAGGTCTGTTGCTGGATGCCCGCACCCACAACTGCAGGCTGAGACCGGTCTGGCAGCCTGCAGCAAGCTTTTCGCCTGGGTGCAGACAAAACCCTCGGGATGATACGCGCCGCAGACGCATAGCTCAGAAGTCAAGGTGGAAGTGCCCATTGTTTTCTCCGTGTACAACACAACACATGGCAATATTGCCACTTTGTTCTTATTGTTCAAGAATACTGTCTATAGTCGCTATAGGGTCAAGTATCTTTCTTGCACAATAACCCGATGCAGCCGGTAGAATGGAGCTGCCAGAGACTCTTACGGAACAGATCGGAGATGGATGGGATGAAAATTGGCGAACTTGCGAAAAAAACCGGATGCCAGGTGGTGACGATCAGGTACTATGAAAAGGAGGGGTTACTGGCTGAACCCGAACGCACGGAGAGCAACTACCGTGTGTATGGTGAGGAGGATATCGAACGACTGCACTTCATTCGCCACTGCCGCCACCACGGCATGAAGCTCTCGGAAATCCGTGAACTCCTTGCCTTCAAGGACAATCCCAAAGCGGATTGCAGCTGGATCAACACCATGATCGAAGGCCACATTGCAGGCATCAACAAGCAGATCGCCTCGCTCACTCACCTCAAAGGACACCTGGAAGGGCTGCTCAAAAAATGTTCGGGCAGCGCATCAAGCGGCTGCGGCATCTTGAAAAGTCTGCACGATGCCGCCTCCTGCCCCTACTGTGAGGATAGCCGCTGTGCTCTGCAAGGCGACTGATATATTTCTCAGCCTGGCTGGCTGTTTAAAATGACTGCTGCAGAGACCTAAACCTAAGCCACAGCGTATCTTTTGATATGTGCCAGTGTTTTTGTACTGGAGCGGTCCTAGGAGCCTTATCCCTTCTTTACACCCCTGTCCATCTATTTGACCCTGCAGACACTACCACAGCTTAGCAAAGAGCTGTTCGACACCTGCAGTCGCCAACTCGGCCAAGGCATTGAACTGCGCCGGAGCAAAGGGTGTGCCCTCTGCTGTGCTCTGCACCTCGATCCAACGGCCATCTGCACAGATGACAAAGTTGGCATCCACCTCGGCATTGGAATCCTCGCTATAGTCCAAATCCAAAAGTGCCTTGCCCTGTACGATGCCAGTGCTGACCGCTGCCACAGGCAACAACTCGGGCATGCTAGCTAACCGCTTGTTGGCCACCATATGTCCGATGGCCTCGCGTACAGCCAGGGCCGCGCCGGTGATGGAAGCGCAGCGGGTACCGCCGTCTGCATTGAGCACATCGCAATCCACCCGCAGGGTATGTGGGCCCAACTGCTTCAAGTCCACCATCATACGCAAGGAGCGGCCAATCAGACGCTGAATTTCGTGGGTTCTGCCTGTTATGCCACTCATTGCCTCCCTGCGACCACGGCTATGGGTAGCCCTGGGCAACATGCCATATTCTGCGGTGATCCAGCCCTGTTCCCTGCCAAGCAAAAAGGGTGGCACCCGGTCTTCCACCGTAACGGCACAAAGCACCCGGGTGTCCCCCATGCTGATGAGCACCGATCCTTCGGCATGGGGCTGAAAACCAAAATCCACCTGTAACGGCCGCAAGGCATCGGTGGCGCGATTATCTTGGCGCATACCTGTCTCCTACTCCCTGAATATCTTTGGTTCTTTAGTAACTGGCTGGGTTGTATTCCTGCTGCACTGCGGGTATGGCCGCAAGGAGCACCACGGTGATCCCGGGATTGGCGCGGTTCAAATCCTGATGCCGTCGCAGAAAGGGATAACGGCGCAGGAGTTGTTTGCCGCGGCTGGAGCGGCCTTCAAAATCTTCACCTGCAATGACCGCCTCAACCTGCTCTTGCTGTTGCTCAAGAAAGGCAAGTCGGGTGCGCACTGCCTGGCGGATTGCGCCACCGCTGCCGCTTGAACCATAGCCATGGATCAGGGTCAACACCCGCAAACCCTGTTGCCGGCTGGTTTTGATCTCCGTCTCCAGGCGTTTGAGCGCCTGCTCAACCAAAGGCATGCCCTTTTCCAGGTTGACCAAACGGTGCAACTCCTGTGAATCAGTAGAAATTTTCCCTGGTCTGCTCTGCCTGGAATGGCAATAGGGACAAGTTGCGGAACTGACCAAAACAGACGCAAAACTGTTGCCGCACACCTCACAGATCAGCATATCGTTCAAGCCCGGTTCCTGACGTGTTACCTGAACAGCTCAACGCCGCTTCAGTTCCACCACCTCGGGTATTTGCTGCAAATGCTGCAAAATGAGCTGCAGATGCTTGAGATCACGCACCTCAAGTATCAATTCCAGCTCTGCCATGTTCTCTGCCGTGGTTCGGGCATTGAGTTCAACAATATCGGCATCATCGGCGCTGATACTGCTGCTAATGGCAGCCAAAAGACTCTTCTTGTTTTCTGCGCGAATAAACAGCCCGCTCTGGTAGTTTTGTTGTAGAGCTGCCGGCCACTGCACATCAACCCAACGGGCCGAGTTGGTGGCCAACAAATTGCGGCAGTCTGCCTTGTGAATGGAAATGCCGGAACCTGTACTGATAAAACCGATAATAGCGTCACCAGGGATCGGGCGGCAGCAGCGGCTTACCTTCACGGGCATGCCCGTCATGCCGTCCAGATCGATGCTCCCGTGCAATGCTGTGCCCGGCTTACTTTCTACCTGCCGTTGCGCGCGCTGCTGGAGCTCCTCTATCCGGCGCTGTTCCTCCAGGACAGCATAGCCTTCGGGCTGGAGTGTGCGCAGCAGAGTGGGCATGGTCAACGCCCCGGAACCGACCTTGATCAACATGTCATCAAGGGAGGTGCAGCGTAACTCCTTCAGCAAAAGGCGGAAATGACCACCTTTGACCAGGGATTGCAGACTGAAGCCATTTTTCTTCAGTTCCCGCTCGCATATCTCCCGGCCCAGTTTGAGGGAACGCTCGTTTTCCTCTTTGCGCAGATACTGGCGAATTCTGGTGCGAGCCCGTCCGGTTTTGACGATCTGCAGCCAGGCCCGCTTGGGATGCTGATTCTTTTGGGTGAGGATTTCAACGATATCACCGTTTTGCAGTGTATGTTTCAACTGTACGATCTGGCCATTGACCTTTGCCCCCACACAGGTATCACCCACATCCGAATGAATGGCATAGGCAAAATCAATCGGGGTGCTGCCCTGGGGTAACTCCCGCACCTCGCCCCTAGGGGTCAGAACGAACACATCGGGTTCAAAGAGTTCGCTCTTCAACGACTCCATGAACTCAGTAGGGTCTTCCACCTCTTGCAGGGTTTGCACCATCTGTTTGATGTCCCTGAAAAGGCGAGCGTCGTTTTTGGAAACCTTCTGCCCTTCCTTGTAGGCCCAGTGGGCGGCAACCCCCTCCTGCGCCACCCGGTCCATCTCCTCGGTGCGAATCTGAATCTCAATAAAATGGCCGTGTGGCCCAGCCACCGTGGTGTGCAAAGACTGGTAGTTATTCGCCTTGGGCACACTGATGTAGTCCTTGATGCGTCCAGGCACCGGCGGCCAATCGGCATGCACAGTACCCAGGGCCTGATAGCATTCCCGTACCGTGCGCACGATAATCCGAAAGGCTACCTTGTCGTAGACCTGGTCTACGGTGATTTTCTGGACAACGAGTTTTTTGTAAATGGAATAGAGGTGCTTGGGGCGACCAACAATGCGCACCGGCACCACCTTGTTGGCCCTCAACTTGGTATAGAGGATGCCAATTACCTCGTCCACATACGCCTGCCGCTCACCCAGGGTACTGTCCATCTGGCGCGACAGGTTTTCGTATTCCACTGGGAAAAGATGGGAAAAGGACAGGTCTTCCAACTCCCGCTTGAGCCATTCGATGCCCACCCGGCCAGCCAGGGGCGCATACAGATCCATGGTTTCCCTGGCCTTGTAGCGACGTTCCTCCACCGCAGCATTGCCCAGACTCTGCATATCTTGCAAGCGATCCGCCAGCTTGACCAAAAGCACCCGAATATCCGCTCCCATGGCCAGCATGTACTTGCGAATATTTTCGACCTGATTGGCCAGGCGGGAGCTGTAGCGCACATTGGTAATGCGGGTGACACCATTGACGATGTTGGCCACATCATCGCCAAAGAGTTTCTGCAATTCCTCAAGAGTAGCCACGCCCTCATTGAGTACCCCATGCAGAAGACCGGCAACAATGGTACCCAAATCCATTTTCATGGACACGAGCGAGGCAGCCACGTTCAGAGCGTGGTTGATGAACGGACCACCGTAATTATAGGATTTGCCGTTGTGGCGTTCGACTGCAAAAGCGCCTGCCTTTTCCAGCTGAGCAAGATCACTGTGTGGTAAATGCCCCCTGGCCAGAGTGTAGAGATGCTCTAGGGTGATCGTGCTGTCGTGCATGGGTGAATACTCCCGGTTTCAGCGCATGGTATAAGGCATCGTCTTACAGGGCAGCAAACGCGCTGGCGATGCGCGCCTGCACCGCCGCCGCAGTCTCTGCCAGCAGCAGGGAAGACGTCGCACCACTACGGCGCTCCCGCAGTTCGACCTCACCCTTTTGCTTGAACGTTCTTCCCAAGGTAAGGCGGTATGGAATGCCCAGCAGGTCGGCATCGTTGAATTTGGAACCAGGCCGCTCGTCGCGGTCATCATAGAGCACCTCCACCCCTGCTGTCTGCAATTCCTGGTAGAGACTGTCGGCTGCCCTGGTGAGTTCCTCGTCATTGGGCCCGAGATTGAGCAGAATCACCTGGAATGGAGCAATTGGCAGCGGGAAGATGATGCCGTTTTCATCGTAGTTCTGCTCAATGGCCGCAGCCACGATCCGGCTAACACCAATACCGTAGCAGCCCATGATCAAGGGTTGTTCCTGTCCATCACTGTCCTGGAAGGTGGCTTCCATGGCCTCGGAATACTTGGTGCCCAGCTTGAAAATATGGCCAACTTCAATGCCTTCTTTGAAGTAGAGGGAACCACCACAGGCCGGGCAGCTGTCATCCTCGGCAATTTCCCGCAAATCTCCGCTGATCTGCACACTGAAATCACGTTCCGGATTGACCCCCTGGTAGTGGCTGCCCTTTTCATTGGCACCGGCCACAGCATTGCGCATGGCCAGCACCTCATGGTCTGCCACAACCCGAAGCGGCAGGTTTACCGGGCCAATATAGCCCATTGGCAAGCGCAGGGCCGCCCAAATCTGGTCTTCGGTGAGGATCTGCACTTCTGTCGCGCCAAGCAGATTCTTGAGTTTGACCGTCTGTACCTCGCGGTCGCCCCGTACCAGTGCAGCCACAATCTCTTCATCCGCCAGGTAGATCATGGTCTTGATGACCTGTTGCGGGCTGACCTGTAAAAATTCTGCCACGCTCTTCACCCGTTTTTGACCAGGAGTTTCCACCTTGCGCAGCTCTTCCAAACTCTGCGTGGCAACAGGGCTTTGGGCCGGCGCCTTGACCACTGCCTTTTCCACGTTGGCAGCGTAACTGCAGTCATGACAGAGTACCAGCGTATCTTCGCCAGTTTCGGCCAAGACCATGAACTCGTGCGAGTAGGAGCCACCAATGCTACCGCTGTCTGCCTCCACCATACGGAAATCCAGACCACAACGAGTAAAGATACGGTCATAGGCAGCGCGCATGCGCTCGTAGCTCTGGGCGGCACCTTCGTCGTCGGCGTCAAAGGAGTAGGCGTCTTTCATAACAAACTCGCGACCACGCATCAGCCCGAAACGTGGACGAATTTCGTCACGATACTTGGTTTGAATCTGGTACAGGTTCATCGGCAGCTGCCGATAGGATTGCAATTCGCGGCGGGCGATATCCGTGACCACCTCCTCGTGGGTAGGACCAAGACAGCAATCCCGCTCGTTGCGGTCGCGAAAGCGAAGCAGCTCCGGGCCATAGTGTTGCCAGCGGCCCGATTCCATCCACAGATCTCCGGGCTGCACCATGGGCATGAGTATTTCCTGGGCCCCGGCTCGGTTCATCTCCTCCCGCACAATAGCACTCACCTTTTGCAAGGTCAGCAGCCCCAGGGGTAGAAAGGTGTAAACGCCAGCACTGAGTTTGCGGATAAAACCGCCGCGCAGCAGCAACTGGTGGCTAATCACCTCGGCTTCGGCTGGGGTTTCCCTGGTGGTGGGCAACAACATCTGTGAATAGCGCATCTCGTTCTCCCGCGTAGGTCTTAAGCCTGGCCAGTTCGGCCCTGCTGTTTCCGTTGATATTCTGTTTCCATATGTTCCAGTTCCTGGAGAAATACCGGCAACAAATCCGCTTCAGTCACTTTTTTGTACAACTCACCTTTCTTGAAGATGATACCAACACCATGCCCGCCGGCAATGCCGATATCCGCCTCTCTGGCTTCCCCGGGCCCATTGACCACGCAGCCCATAACCGCAACTTTGAGCGGGGCCTGCATGGTTTGTAGGCGTGCCTCCACCTGTTCAGCCAAGCTGAAGAGATCAATACGGGTACGGCCGCAGGTCGGACAGGAAATCAGCTCGGGTCCTCGTTCGCGGATCCTGAGTGAGCGCAGCAACTCATAGGCCACTCGCAGTTCTTCCACCGGATCCCGGGTGAGCGAAATACGAAAGGTGTCGCCAATACCCTCCAGGAGTAAAATACCCAGGGCAAGGCTGGATTTGACTGTACCAGCAACAAGTCCGCCTGCTTCGGTCACCCCGAGGTGCAGGGGATAGTCGCAGCGTTTGGCCAAAAGCCGGTAACTGGCAATGGTGGTCAGTACATCCGGTGATTTGATGGAAATTTTGAGCTCACTAAAGCCAAGCCTTTCCAATTGGCGCACCTTGTCAAGCGCGCTCTCAATGAGGGCATCTGGCTGCTGTGGGCTGGGATACCCATGGCGGGCCAGAAGTTCCTTATCAATGGAGCCGGAATTGACCCCCACCCGGATGGGTGCACCATGGGCACGGGCGGCATGCACGACCCGTTGCAGCTTGTCTACTCCACCCAAATTGCCCGGATTGATGCGAATGCCCTGGGCGCCGTGCTCCAAGGCAGCCACGGCCAGGCGGGCATCGAAGTGGATATCGGCAATCAACGGCAGGTTGATGTGTGCACGGATGGCAGTAATGGCACGGGCCGCAGCCATGTCTGGGACTGCCACCCGAATCAGCTCGCAGCCAGCCTGGGCAAGCTGCTCGATCTGGAGGGTGGTGGCCTCCACATCACTGGTTTGGGTGTTGCACATGGACTGGACAGAGATGGGGGCATCACCACCCACCGGCACGGTACCAATGCGAATTTGGCGTGTTTTGCGGCGCTCAATCATGGACTCTCCCCGGGCCAGGTCTGTTTGCCGCTGTTTGCTGGGCCGTCAAATTCAGTTCAGCCTCGGAGGCGCGCACATACAGGGGAGTACTGTCAGTCTGCCCTGCTCCATGGCTCAGCAGATCATGCGCACAAAAACCAAGTACCGCCGCCCGGGGCAAGGCAAGGATGGCAGGTGCCATGCGCACCAGTACTTGCTGTGGCAGGATCTGGCCACTGGCAGCCAGCAAGTCTGCCATACTTGGCCCAACACAGATGGTGGGCTCTGTAATCTGGTCCAACAGGGATGCAACAGAACATACCTGATAGGGGCCAAGACGCATGGGCATGCCTGTCTCATCCTGGAGACCGGTGTTGTAAAACGCAGCATAGACCTGGTTTTTTCTGGCGTCAAGCAAGGCCAAAACCGGTTCGTGCAGCGCAGGCAGCTGGGCAGCCAGAATGTCCAAAGTAGGTACTGTCACCAAAGGCTTGCCGCTTGCAAAGGCAATGCCCTTGGCTGCGGCCATACCGATACGCAACCCTGTGAACGAGCCCGGCCCTCGGCTCACTGCCACTGCATCAATGTCATCCCATGTCACAGCACAGCCCTTGAGCATGTCTGCCACCATCCCCAGCAAACGCCTTGAATGCGAACGGCGGGGATAGTGACTCTGTTCAGCCAGCAGTCTGCCCTGGACGCGGTCCCCCACCGTGAGGGCAACGCTGCCGCAACCGCATGCCGTTTCAATGGCCAAGATCAAGAAGCTATCCATCGCTGCACAAGACGGACAATGTCATTATAAAAAACAAAAATCATCAGGGTGCCCAACAGGGCAATGCCGATCCTCTGGCTCATTTCCATACTGCGTTCGCTCAGGGGTTTGCGCCGCAGCATTTCCAGGGAAAGAAACACCAGATGGCCGCCATCCAGTACCGGTATCGGTAAAAGGTTGAGGATGCCCAAGTTGATACTGAGCAGCCCCATGAAGTAGACGAAATTCATCCAGCCGGCCTCCAGCTGCTGCCCGGCAATCTCGGCGATACGGATGGGGCCACCCAGTTCACTGGCAGGAACAACCCGTTGCACCAGCTTGACAATACCCACCACAGTCAGGTAGCTCAGGTTCCAGGTTTGGACCAAGGCAGCCTGTGCATACTCTCCAACCGAAGCCTTGGCATAGCGCAGCTCATTGCTTGGACCTATGCCGATCATGTACTTGTGCCCCACCTCCTCACCGAAAATGTTGCGTATGGGCAGCATCTCCGGCACTGCCTCAATGCGCAGACGTTGTTCACCGCGCTGGATCTCCATGGTAATGACCTTACCCTGACTGTCCCTGATCAGGCTGGAAACCTGCAGCCAGGAGTCGGTGCGTTCGCCATTGATGGCACGGATGGTGTCGCCCTGTACCAGGCCCGCCTTCTCCGCCACAGAGTCTGCACTCACCGTACCAATGGTGCTGGAATCCACTGGCTCGGGCAATCCGCCAGCAAAGAAAAACATGGCAAAGAAAAGCAACACCGCAAAAACGAGGTTGAACAGGGGGCCGGCAAAGACAATGAGAAAGCGCTGCCAAGATGGTTTGTGGGAAAAGGAACGGACGCGCTCTTCCGGCAGCACCTCTTCTCCGGGCTGCTCACCATACATCTTCACATACCCGCCCAGGGGAAAGGCACTGATGAGATACTCTGTTTCTCCCCACTGTCTGCCCACCACCTTATTGCCAAAGCCCAGGGAAAATTTCTCCACCCGCACACCAAAGGCCTTGGCAAAGAGAAAATGCCCCAGCTCATGGACAAAAATGAGAACGCCCAGAACAACGATAAAGGAAAGAAGCGTAGTCATACTACAATATGCAAAAAGTTAAAAAATCAACAGGAGTACAGCAGTCAATTTATCCGGCAAGAGCGGGTACGAGCTGGCAAGCCAGCCTGCGCGCTTCGGCATCTGCTGCCACAATCGCCTCCAGGTCGAGTTCATCTCCCTGCTCGCAGCGGGCAAGGGTCTGGGCAACCACCTGGGTAACCTGGGGAAAACCTATACTACCGGCAAGAAAGGCAGCCACCGCCACCTCGTTGGCCGCATTGAGCACCGCAGGCTGAGTGCCTCCTGCCCTCAACGCGTGATAGGCCAATTGCAAGGCAGGAAAACGATCGTGATCCGGTGCCTCGAATTCAAGGGAACCACAGCTGGCCAAATCCAGGCGAGGCATGGCCAAGGGCATGCGTTCCGGATATGCGAGGGCATAGGCAATGGGGATACGCATATCAGGAATACCCAGTTGTGCCACCATGGAGCCATCCTGGTACTCCACCAAAGAATGGACAATGGATTGGGGATGTACCACCACCTCAATCTGTTCCGGTGCTACATTGAACAGCCAGCGGGCCTCGATCACTTCCAGGCCTTTGTTCATCAGGGTGGCCGAATCAATGGAAATTTTCTTGCCCATGGCCCAATTGGGGTGGGCCAAGGCTGCCTCAGCGCTCACCTGTTTCAGGGCTGCTGCACTGTGCCTACGAAAAGGGCCACCAGAGGCGGTTAAAAGCAGGCGGCTCACATCCTGGCGACGACCAGCGGCAAGGGCCTGAAAAATGGCACTGTGCTCCGAGTCTATGGGCAAGAGACGTACCTCGGCCCTGCGCACCTCTTCCATCACCAGGCGTCCGGCCATGACCAAGGTTTCCTTGTTGGCAAGGCCAATATCCTTGCCTGCGCGAATGGCAGCCAAGGTGGGCTGCAGTCCAACCGCGCCCACCACGGCACTCACCACCATGTCGGCCTCGGGCAGGGCCGCTATTTGGCAGAGTCCCTGCTCTCCCCACAGTATCCTTTTACGATAGGCAGAGGGCAAGAGTTCGGCAAGCCGTCTCGCCAGAGGCTCGTCCGCCACACTCACCCAATCCGGGGCAAACTCCCTCACCTGTTGAGCTAAAAGCTCAATGTTGCGACCTGCAGCCAGGGCGCACAGGCGAAAACGCTCCGGAAACTGGCGCGCCACTGCACAGACATTTTGTCCAATGGAGCCGGTTGAGCCCAAAAGTGCCAGGGTTTTCACGAGATTCCCAGAAAGTACAGCAGATAGTAGAGCACGGGCGCACTGAGCAGAAGGCTGTCAATGCGATCCAGCAAACCGCCATGCCCGGCCAGGATGGTGCCGGAATCCTTGACTCCGCTGGCCCGCTTGATCATGGACTCGGTCAAATCGCCGGCAATGCCCACCAGCACCAAAAAAACGGCCACCGGAACAAGCAGAGCCTGGCTGATTGGGCCATCCATGAAGAGTTGCACGACGATGGCAAAGGCCACACCGCAGAAGATGCCACCAAGCACACCCTCCAGGGTTTTTTTGGGGCTGATATTAGGAAATATCTTGCGGCGGCCAAAGCGGCGGCCGCTGTAGTAGGCGCCGGTGTCGGAACCGGCAATGATGGCAGTCAGGAGGATCAGCCAGAAACTACCGTGGGGCAAGAGGCGCAGGAGCATGAGATAGGCGCTGCAAAGGCCGATATAGAGGCCGCCAAAGCCTGCGGTGCTCAGGAAGTGGAGCACGTTTTCCCACCTGGTATAGCGAATAAGCCCCAAGGCAATCCAAGCGGCCAGACTAAGAAAAAGGCCAAAAAGCACCAGCTCCGCCCGGCCGCTTAAAGCTGTCAGTACCGGTGCAAGGCAGCAGAGGACAACCAAGAGCCGCACTCCGCCTTGCAGGGTGGGAAGGCCCATGCGGAAGTATTCACTCAAGGCCATGCTCGCCCCAGACACAAGCACCAGCCCGAACAACCAGGCAGGAGCCAAGGCCAGCAAGAGCAGCCAGGCGACTGCCATGGCCAATCCAGGCAGAACCCTGCTCATGACTGCCCCGTAGTATGTTGCCGCATTTGACCTCCGGTTTTGCCAAAACGGCGCTGCCTCTGATTGTAAGCGGCAATGGCCTCCAGTAGATGCTGGCGACGGAAGTCAGGCCATTTGGTTTCCGTGAAATACAGCTCCGCGTAGGAAAGCTGCCAAAGGAGAAAATTAGAAAGGCGGCGTTCACCGCCGGTGCGGATGAGTAAGTCCGGATCGGGCTGCCCTGCGCTATACAAGTACCCGGCCAGCATCTTTTCACCAATATCTGCCCAGTGCAGGTGTCCCTGCTCACATTCCCGCGCAAGGGCCTGGGCCGCCCTGACCAACTCGTTGCGGCCACCGTAACTCAAGGCCAAATTCAAAACCATCGCGCCGCAGCGTGCAGTTTCGGCCATGCTCTTTTCCAACACCGCCCGCACCTCGGCAGGCAACTGCTGTACCTCACCCAGACAACAGAGCCGAATGTCGTTTTTCAGCATCGCTTTCAATTCCGACCTGAGGTAGTTCTGCAGAAGGCTCATCAGGCCGCTGACTTCGCCCTGCGGTCGGCCCCAGTTCTCGGTGGAAAAGGTGTAGAGAGTTAGATGCCGCACCCCCAGGCTACGGGCTGTTTCCACCACCTCGCGCACCGAATCTGCCCCGGCCTTGTGGCCAAAGAGACGGTTTTGACCGCGTTCCTCGGCCCAGCGACCATTGCCATCCATGATAATGGCAATGTGGGCAGGAACCGGCAAGTCTGCGCTGTCACAGGTCATGACGCCCAATTCCGGCAACCAGCCTCCTTACACCTCCATAACTTCCTTTTCCTTTCCTTCAACGATACTGTCAATCATGGTGATGAAGGAATCGGTTACCTTCTGGGTTTCATCCTGCAGACGAAACATATCGTCTTCGGAGATTTCCTTGTCTTTTTTCAATTTTTTCAGGGCATCATTGCTGTCGCGACGCACATTACGTACCGCTACCTTATACTCTTCCCCTATTTTTTTGACCTGCCTGACCAACTCGGCACGGCGCTCACCGGTAAGGGGCGGGATGGTCAAACGGATGACGTTGCCGTCGTTGGCCGGGGTGAGTCCCAAATCAGAGGCAAGGATAGCCTTCTCGATCATGGAGAGCACCTGCGGGTCCCAAGGCTTGATGGCAATCATATTGTTCTCGGGAATGGTCATGGTGCCCACCTGCTCAATCGGCATCTGGGAACCATAGGCATTAACCTTGATACCGTCCAGCAGGGCCAATGACGCACGGCCAGTACGAATTTTCATCAGTTCTCTTTTCAGGGCCTCAACACTGGCCTCCATCTTCTCGTTCACATCCTTGATGTCGATCATCTGCGCAATCCTCCCTGCATCGCACGGTGTGTACACACCGTGTTTATTCCGTTATGAGCGTGCCAATGTCCGCGCCCTGCACCGCCTTGACAATGTTACCCCGCTCAAGCATGTTGAATACAAAAATAGGCAGTTTGTTTTCCCGAGCCAGGGAAATACCTGCGGCATCCATAACCTTGAGGTTGTCTCGCAGCACGGTGGTGTAGCTCAAGGCGCTGTAACGCCGCGCTTTGGGATTTTTCTCCGGATCAGCATCGTAGACGCCATCCACCCGGGTTGCCTTCATGACCACATCGGCCCGCACCTCCAGAGCGCGCAGTACCGCTGCAGTGTCTGTGGTAAAATAGGGATTACCGGTTCCAGCGGCAAACAGGACTACCCGCTTTCTTTCCAGATGCTCCACCGCCTTGACCCGCTCATACGGTTCGCACACATTCGTCATGGCAATGGCAGACATCACCTGTGCAGGTACCCCCACTTTTTGCAGGCCATCCTGCACAGCGAGCGAATTCATGACCGTGCCAAGCATGCCCATGTTGTCGGCCGCTCCTCTGTCCATACCACCGGCTGCACCGGCAACACCTCTGAAAATATTGCCTGCCCCGATGACCAAGGCCAGCTGTACTCCGGTCTGATGAATTGCCCTGATCTCTTCGGCGACAAAACGCACCATGTCAATACTGATACCGTACGGCGCAGTGCCCATGAGCGCTTCGCCGCTAATCTTCAGCAGAACACGTTGGTAGCGCATTTGTTCAGCTCCATGGCGTAAAAAAGGGTGGCACAACAAAGCGCCACCCAGGTTGCATCTTTCCTGTCCTGAAAAACCGTGCGGCCCTGACCAGCCGTCTGTCAGCCAATCTGGTAACGGGTGAACCTGCGGATGGAGATATTTTCACCCATCTTCAAGATGAGTTCGTTAAGCAGATCCTGCACGGTCAATTCCTGGTTTTTTACAAATTTCTGTTCAAGCAGACAGATTTCAGACAGGTATTTCTCCATTTTGCCACTGACCATCTTTTCCGCGATCTGCTGTGGCTTGCCGGATTCAATGGCCTGGTTAATGTAGATATCCTTTTCACGTTGCAACAGGTCCGCTGGCACCTCTTCCCGGCTGATGGCCACCGGGTTGATGGCAGCAATGTGCATGGCAATATCCCTGGCAAAGACTTTGAAATCATCGGTTTTGGCCACAAAATCAGTTTCGCACACAACTTCGACCAGCACACCCAGCTTGCCACCGGCGTGGATGTACGTTTCCACAATTCCTTCCTTGGCCTCACGTCCAGAACGCTTGGCTGCCACAGCTAAGCCCTTTTGCCGCAATAAATCCACGGCTTTTTCCATATCGCCGCCCGTTTCGGTCAATGCCTTTTTACAGTCCATCATGCCGGCATTGGTCTTGGCGCGCAGCTCTTTCACCATCTGGCTTGTAATTGTCACGGATATCTCTCCTCTCTCGTGCAAGCTCTGCCCGCAGGCAGCATCTGTTCAAGTTATTGTGGCTGATCCGGATTTATTCGGCAGCAGGAGTTTCTTCTTTCTGCTGTTCAGCCATAGCGCTTTCCATTTCATCAAGGCTGGCCGGTGTTTCCTCGCCTCGGCGTGCCTTACCCTCCTGCACGGCCTCAGCCATCAGGGAGCAGATCAGCTTGATGGCACGGATGGCATCATCATTGCCAGGAATGACATAGTCAATGCCGTCAGGATCGCAGTTAGTATCGGTCAAGGCAACGATGGGGATACCCAGTTTCAGAGCCTCTTCCACCGCAATGCCTTCCTTCCTCGGGTCGATGATGAACAAAACATCCGGCAAGCTGCGCATATTCTTGATGCCACCAACATTACGGGTCAGTTTGATCCGTTCCTTCTCCATCTGCAGGATTTCCTTTTTGGGAAAGCGGTTGATAGAGCCATCTTCCTGCATGGATTCAATTTTCTTCAAGCGGTCGATGGAATTTCGAATTGCCTGGAAATTGGTGAGCATGCCGCCCAGCCAACGATGGTTAACATAGTACATACCGCAGCGCTCAGCCTCTTCCTTAATGATGGCCTGGGCCTGTTTCTTGGTGCCGACGAATAGAATATAGCCACCATCGGCCACGACATCTGTCATGTATTGGTAGGCCTTGCGGAACAGTTTCATGGTCATATCGAGGTTGACAATGTAGATGCCATTTCTCGGACCATATATATAGGGTTTCATCTTGGGATTCCAACGCCTGGTTTGATGACCGAAGTGCAGACCGGCCTCAAGCATTTGCCGCATGGTAACATTTGCCATGATTTTCTCCTTTATGGTTTTTCCTCCACCCTGGCAGCCAACCCTCCACAAGGGCACCAAAGGCTTGTACGGGTGTGTGTATTTGGCCCAGGCTACTCAAACTCCGGGCCTGTTGAAAACAATGTATGATAGCAGGATATTGATGTGCTTTCAATAATTTCCCGAATCAGAATCCTTTTAATCCAAAAAACAGCAAAGTGCATCGCCCCCGCCAACTATGGCAAGACACCTCAACGGGCAAGGAGTTGCTTTCTGCCACCCAGAACACCCTCCAACCATTTGAAGCCAAAGACAAGCAGGGCTGCATCGCTGTTCTGCAGCATACGGCGCTCGCCTTTCTGCAGACGGTACTGGTCCACGAGACGATGCTCCTCGGTATAGGCGCGAAAAGCATCGATATTGTAGCAGACCATGAATGCCAACTGCTGTAAGGGCCCGGCCTTACCTTCACCCGCCCAGGGGTTACGGGAAAAAAAGGCGTCCAGTTCAGCCCAGTAGTCGTTGTAAAGATTCCAGTCGTACAGCTCCTGCTCTCGCTCCCATTGACGCAAGGTGTATTGGTGCGATTCTTCATGACCTTTGCACCAAGGGTGCCGAGTCAGAAAATAAAGAGAGGTCAAACCTGCCTGCAGAGTTTCTTTGCGCACGCCACGCTCAAGAGGATAAGTACGGCAGGCGGAAGGACGATCCTGGTAGACGCCGCACCCATCCTCAGTAAGGAATGGACAAGGATTGCCTTCCTGTTCACTGAGGCGCAGCTTCAGACCTGGAAAATACGGATGGCTTCCTTCGCACAACTCGACATGGCGCGCAAGAAAGTCGGCGGAATGCATGCGCAGGCACTGTTTGAGGCGCAGCACATCATAGGGATACAGCAGCATGCGCACATTGCGGCAGCACACCAGAAAACACGGCACTCCTGGATGACAGCGGAAGTGGAAACTGTCTTTGGTTTGCAGCGGTTCCGGCGAGCACGTTCCTGGTTCGTTCATGCGCTTGCCCTAGAGACCCCTTATAGCTTGGATAGCTTGGCACAAAAAAGGCTGGTATGGTCCATACCAGCCTTTGTCCACTTTGATACAGAAGGCTCTATTGCTCCTGTTCCGATACCTGCTCTGTTGTGAGGGGTTCATCTCTGTACTCGACCAATTCAAGGATGGCCATGGGTGCAGCATCGCCAGTCCGGGAGCCGGTGCGAACAATACGGGTATAGCCACCTTGCCGCTCGGCATACTGACTGCTGAGTTCATCAAAGAGTTTGGCAACCACGCTCTTGGAGCGGATATAGGCTAGAGCCTGCCTTCTGGCATGCAAGTCACCGCGTTTTCCCAAGGTGATCATCTGTTCGGCCAGCCGGCGGGCTTCCTTGGCCTTGGGTACCGTGGTAACAATACGCTCATGCTCCAAAAGTGAAGTCACCATGTTTCGCAACATGGCATCGCGGTGGGATCTTACCCGGCTTAACTTGCGGCCAGCTTTTCTATGTCTCATGACAAATTCCTCTGTCAGCTATGGTGTATCCATGCTTGTACGAATCTATTCCTCATGCTCTTCGTCGCGCTCATCCGGCGGGACCCAGTCAGCATAGTCCATTCCCAAGGTGAGGTCGTGCTCGGCAAGCAGCGTCTTGATTTCATTGAGCGACTTGCGGCCAAAGTTCTTGGTCTTCAACATTTCAGCGTCGGTCTTGTTGACCAACTGTCCAATATACTGAATTTGTGCATTCTTTAAACAGTTGGCTGAACGAACAGACAACTCCAAATCTTCAACATTCTTGTCAAGAAAAGGAGGATATTTTTCACTCTCATCCTCTCCATCCGGACGGGCAGGTGCCTTGGCAGCTTCCTCATTGAAGTTGATAAAAATCGTCATCTGCTCCTTGAGGATCTTCGCCGCATAGGCAAGTGCATTGCGCGGAGCCACACTGCCGTCTGTCTCGATTTCCATGGTCAGACGGTCATAGTCGGTTTGCTGACCGACACGGGCCTGGCTGACCATATACTGCACCCGCATAATGGGAGAAAAGACCGCGTCCATCGGAATGACACCAATGGGCTGGCCGTCCTTTTTGTTCTGCTCGGCAGTAGCGTACCCCTTGCCCCACTCCACGGTCAGCTCGGCCCGAAAATTCACGTCACTGGTGATTGTGCAGATGGGTTGTTCTGGGTTCATCACCTCAACCATCGCACCACCGTTGATATCAGCGGCAGTCACTGTACATGGACCAGCTTTTTCGATGAGCACGGTGCGCAGCTCGGGTGTATGCATTTTCACCCGGACTTGCTTCAAATTAAGAACAATATCAGCCACATCTTCATGCACGCCATCAATGGAGGTGAACTCATGGAGTGCATCATTCAAGCGTACAGAGGTAATGGCCGCGCCTCGAATGGAGGAGAGCATAATCCGCCGTAGGGAGTTACCAATGGTTGTGGCAAATCCTCGCTCCAGCGGCTGGCATACAAATTTACCATAGCTGTCTGTCAGCGTTTCCTCATTCACCTCAAGTGAATCCGGCGCTATCAGATTATGCCAATTTTTATAGAAGGGATTGGTATCCCGTATTTCCTGTGCCATGAAATCCTGCTGTAAGTGTTACTTCGAATACAACTCAACGATTAACTGTTCCTGAATGGGCATGGTGATTTCTTCACGGTTGGGCATTGCCTTGACAAGGCCCTTAAACGCTGCTGCATCAAGTTCAAGCCAGGAAGGAACACCACGGCGGGCTGCACCTTGCAGATTGTCTGCAATCAACTCGTTCTTCTGTTGCTTCTCCTTCAGGGCTATCACATCGCCGGGTTTTACCTGATAAGAAGGGATATTCACCTTGCGACCATTGACCGTCACCAAGCTGTGCCGCACCATCTGCCGCCCCTGGGTGCGGGAGCTGGCAAAGCCAAGTCGGTAGAGCACATTGTCCAAGCGCCGTTCAAGCATGATGAGCAAGGTTTCACCCGTTACGCCACGAATGCGTTCAGCCTCGTTAAAAAAACGCCGAAACTGCGCCTCGAGCATACCGTACATGTGCTTAACCTTCTGCTTCTCTCGCAGCTGCAAAGCATAGTCGGAGGGCTTGCGGAACCGGCTCTGGCCATGCTGTCCCGGTGCAAATGATCGTCTCTCAAAGGCACATTTGTCCGAATAGCAACGATCGCCCTTCAAGAACAATTTCAAACTTTCACGTCTGCAGAGCCTGCAGGATGCCCCAGTATATCTAGCCAAGTTGTACCTCCAGCATATTCCCCGTGCTTGCCTAACAAGCACTCCTACAAATCATTTCAAAAATCAATCCTATCAAACCCGACGCCGCTTCGGCGGCTTGCACCCATTATGCGGCAAAGGGGTTGTGTCAACAATGCGAGTCACATCCAATTCAAGCGAAGTCAAAGCGCGCAGGGCAGCATCCCGACCAGGACCCGGGCCCTTGAGTCGCACCTCTACTTTGCGCAATCCTTGCTCCTTGGCCTTGGCCACCGCATCACTAAGTGCGTTTTGCGCGGCAAAGGGGGTCGATTTTCTCGAACCCTTGAAACCAAGTACACCTGAACTGGACCAGGACAGGGTATTGCCCTGGCGGTCGGCAACTGTAACGACTGTATTGTTGAAGGTTGAATAGATAAAAATAATCCCTTCGGAGACGTTTTTCTTATCTCTGCGGCGCACCTTCGCGGCGGCCCTTGCTGGCTTGGCCATGTTTATTCCTCTTGGTCAGCTGACAACGCGTGTACAGGGCATAATCATTTCTTCCGTACAGTGGCGGCACCACGACGGGGCCCCTTGCGGGTACGGGCATTGGTCTTGGTTCTCTGCCCTCGCACGGGAAGAGCACGACGATGACGGCGTCCACGGTAGCAACCCAAATCCATCAAGCGCTTGATATCCATGGACACATTACGGCGCCTGTCACCCTCGACCACATATTCAGTTTCAATGATAATACGCAAGCGGTTGATATCGTCGCTGCTCAAATCATCGCTGTTCATCTGATAGGGCAGGTCCGCCTTGTCCAGAATCTGGCGGGCAGAAGTAAGGCCAATGCCATAGATATAGGTCAGGGCCCGGTCCATGTGCTTGTTGCGTGGCAAATCCACACCTACTAAACGTGCCAAAGTATCACTCCACTATCTAAAGTTGCGCTGCAAAAGTGCCCTTATCCTTGGCGCTGCTTGTGCTTTTTGGTGGTGCAGTTGACTCTGACGACCCCCTTTCGTTTGAGGATCCTACATTCACTGCAAATCTTTTTTATGGATGATCGTACCTTCATGCTCAATCTCCGGTAACAAATTATCTCTTACCCCTTCCAGATTTACTGCGAAAGGTAACTCTCCCCCGAGTGAGGTCGTAGGGAGACAACTCGACCGTTACGCGGTCTCCCGGGAGAATTTTTATATAATGCATGCGCATCTTCCCGGAGATATGCGCCAAAACCTTGTGCCCATTATCCAGTTCCACCTGAAACATGGCATTGGGCAAAGGCTCAACTATCGTACCTTCTACTTCAATGGCATCTTCTTTCGCCATAACAACCTTAACCTCAAGTCTGCAAAGCAAACTTCACTTTATATTCGAAAAGAGTTTTTTTTTCAATACAATTTGCTACAAAACTACTCTGGCTCTGGAGAATCCCTCCGGCTGAGGATACGTGGGCCAGTGGCGGTAATGGCCACGGAATGCTCAAAATGCGCAGATGGTTGACGGTCTTCTGTCACCACGGTCCAATGGTCGTCAAGGGTTTTGACTGCATATCCTCCCATGTTGACCATGGGTTCAATGGCCAAAACCATGCCTTCCAGCAGCCGTGGCGTGGACTTGCCTGCAGTGCAGTAATTCGGCACCTCCGGTGCTTCATGCAGTTGTGTCCCCACTCCATGACCAACATATTGGCGCACAATGGAAAAGCCAGCAGCCTCGACATGTTCCTGCACAGCCCGGGAAATATCAGCCACGCGATTACCGATGCGGGCCTGCTCGATTCCCTTATGCAAAGCCTCCTCGGTCACCTGGATCAACTGCTGTTTCCGCTCGCTCACCCGGCCCACCGGCAAGGTAATGGCGGCATCACCGTAAAACCCCTGATACAGCACGCCAAAATCAAGGGAAATGATATCCCCCTCTCGCAGAACGCGCCTGCGCGAAGGAATACCGTGCACCACCTCTTCATTAATTGAAGCGCATAAACTGGCGGGGAAACCATAATAGCCTTTGAACGCTGGCGCACCGCCACACTCGCGGCAATGTCGCTCTGCAAGCTGGTCCAACTCAAAAGTGCTTACTCCAGGGGCAACGGCGTTTTCCAGAACCTCCAAGACTTGGGCCACAATTTGGTTGGCCGCGCGCATCCGCGCAATTTCATCCCCTGTTTTTAAACGTATGGAACTCACCTTATCCACTACTATCGCCGGCACCTTTCTTAACGCCGTCCTTGAATACGCCCAGCCTTCATGAACCCGTCATAATTGCGCATGATCATATGCGACTCGATTTGGGCAATGGTATCAATGGAGACACCGACCACAATCAAGAGCGCGGTACCGCCGAAATAAAAGGGCACATTCCAGGCGCTTATCAACAAGGTGGGCATCACACAGACGGCACTCAAATACAGGGCACCGATCACTGTTAGACGCATCAATGTTTTATCAAGAAAATCCGCGGTCTTTTTCCCCGGACGGATGCCAGGAATAAACCCGCCATTTTTCTTCAAATTTTCGGCCACATCATCGGGTTTGAAGGTGACAGCTGCATAAAAAAAGCAAAAAAACACGATCAAACCCACAAACAGTACATAGTACCACGGTGTACCCGGTGACATGGCCGCTGATGCCCGTTGCACCCAATCAATGTTGATGAACGTGCCGATTGTGGCAGGAAACATCATGATGGAGGATGCAAAAATAGGTGGGATGACACCTGACACATTGATCTTCAATGGTAAATGGGACGATTGTCCACCGTACACATGCCGGCCCACCACCCGCTTGGCATATTGTATTGGAATCCGCCGCTGCGAAGTTTCCATAAAAATGATGAAGGCAACAACAGCAACCATGGCTGCCAAAAGAATCGGAGCAAACATCAGGGACAATTCACCGGCCTTGATCAACTCAATGGAGTTGCCAAAGGCAGCAGGCAGACTGGCAACGATACCGGAAAAAATGATCAGGGAAATACCGTTACCAATACCGCGTTCTGTCATCTGCTCACCGAGCCACATGATAAAGGCAGTGCCTGAGGTGAGGGTGAGCACTGTGAGCAATCTGAACTGGATGCCAGGATCTATGACAATGGGCATACCATTGGGGCCGGTATGGCCCTCCAGGCCTGCGGCAATGAAAAACCCTTGAATGACCGACAGCAGTACCGTACCGTACCGGGTATACTGCGTAATTTTGCGTCGGCCTGCTTCTCCCTCCTTGGAAAGCGCTTCCAGATGTGGGACCACCACGGTCAGGAGCTGAATGATAATTGATGCCGAAATGTACGGCATGATTCCCAGGGCGAAGATGGAGAAATTCTCCAGACCACCACCGGAAAACATATTGAACATGCCAAAGAGAGTGGCGGAATATTGCTTGAAAAAAGCGGCCAAGGCCTCGCCATTGATACCTGGAGTGGGGATCTGTACACCCATCCGGTACACACAGAGCATCAACAAGGTGAAGATGATTCTGCGCCGCAGCTCAGGAATGGCGGCTATCCTCGCAATCCCACTCATTTACACTTCCTCGGCAGTCCCACCGGCAGCAATGATCTGATCTTTCGCTCCCTTACTGACTTTAGCAAGCTTCACTGTCAGAGCCTTATGCAACTCGCCGTTAGCCAGCACCTTGACCGGCACGTTCAATCCTTTGATCAGGCCGGCATCCACCAGAGCCTGCTGATCAATCGTGGCACCTGCCTCAAACTCGTTAAGCATGCTCAAGCTGATCAGCACTGGTTGTACCTTAAAGATATTGGTGAAACCGCGCTTGGGTAGCCGACGGTACAAGGGCATCTGCCCGCCTTCAAAGCCTGGCTGCATAGCGTATCCGGAACGTGAGCGCGCCCCCTTATGCCCGCGCGCAGCTGTTTTGCCAGAGCCACTGCCTGGCCCACGTCCCACACGTTTTTTTGCCTTGCGTGCTCCGGCCGAAGGAGACAATGTATTGAGCTTCAGCATGATTCCTTCTCCTCTGTGCGCACCAGATGCTGCACCTTATTCAGCATGCCGCGCAATTCTGGCGTGTCTTTACGGGTTACCGTCATATGCATACGCAACAGGCCCAATCCTTTGAGAGTGGCGCGCACATCCTTGGTGCTCCCGATACTACTCTTCACTTGTGTATATGTAATTGTGTCATTCATGGCATTATTTCCATTTAGGAGAAATCCGTCTTCCCGTCAGGAAAGCATGTCTTCCACACTCAAATTCCTCAGCCTGGCAACCTGTTCCGCGCTGCGCAACTGTCGTAAGCCGGCAAGGGTCGCCTTGACCAAGTTGTGCGGATTGTTGGATCCTAAACATTTGGTCAGTATGTTTTGCACACCAGCAGCCTCCAGAACGGCACGCACAGCACCGCCTGCAATCACGCCGGTACCGTCGGAAGCAGGCCGCAAGACAACACTGCCGGATTTGAATTTACCAATGGTGTTGTGGGGAATGGACACATCGGTCAGCGCAACAGCACGCATATCTTTTCTGGCCTGCTCCACCCCTTTCCGAATGGCTTCTGGCACCTGGTTGGCTTTTCCCAAGCCATATCCCACGCGACCCTTGCCATCACCAACCACCACAATCGCACTGAAGCTGAAGCGTCGCCCACCTTTGACCACTTTGGCCACCCGGTTGATATAGACGATCTTTTCAATCAGATCTTCCTGCACACTATCTTTTGCTCGTTTAGACTCGGCCAAGAGGCACCCCCATTCAACGAAACATCAAAAAAACTTGATTTCTTCTCTCAAACACACCAAAAACAGTTAAAATACCAAACCGGCCTCACGGGCACCTTCCGACAAGGAACGGATACGACCATGATAGAGATTACCGCCGCGATCGAAAACCACTTGCTCAATACCCGCGGCCTTGGCTTTTTCTGCCACCATACGGCCCACTTCTTTTGCCTGCTCACACTTGCCCTTGATGGCGGCAGCACTAAAAGCCTTGCTCTCCGAGGAACAGGACAGCAGGGTTACGCCCCTGGTATCGTCAATAATCTGCACATAGATGTGACGATTGCTGCGGTAGACACTCATGCGTGGCCGTTCAGCCGTTCCTCGCACTTTGGTACGCACGCGCAGTGCCCTCTTCTTTCTTGCTGTCACCGTGGGATTTGTCTTGGCCATGATTTCCACCAAATTACATAAAATTATTTCTTGACACCACCGGCCTTGCCGACCTTCCTGGCGACATATTCACCCGCATACCTGATTCCCTTACCCTTGTACGGCTCAGGTTTGCGCACCGCACGGATGCGCGCCGCGGTTAGGCCAATCAATTCCTTGTCAATACCCTGTAGGGTAATGGCGTTATCCTTGCCCACCTCACCGCTGATGCCAGCAGGAAGTGAAAAGAGCACCGGATTGGAGTAACCAACATTCAGGGTCAGGGTCGAACCACTGACGCTTGCCCTGTAACCTACGCCCTCCACATTGAGGACCCGGGTGAATCCTTCGCTCACCCCACAAACCATGTTGTAGATCAGAGTGCGGGTCAGCCCCCAAAAAGCCATTACCTGTTTGCTGGTACCCAAGGGCTCGCAGATGACCTGATTGTCCTCGACCTTCACGCGTACTTCCGGGCGCACATCACGCTCCAAGGTCCCCTTTTTGCCGCTCACCTTTATGCGGGTACCATTCACTTCCACTTTCACCCCATCGGGCAGGGGAATAGGTTGCTTACCAATTCTGGACATCTCATCACCTTACTTGCTGATCTTCCTGAATATCACCACACTTCACAGAGCAACTCACCACCGACTTTTTCCCTGCGCGCAGCTCGGTCGGTCATCACGCCCCGGGAGGTAGTCAGCACTGCAATGCCCAGCCCGCTCATGACCGTGGGGATGGCGTCGCTGCGGGTATACTGTCTGCGGCCCGGTTTGCTCACCCGACGGATTCCAGTAATAACCTGCTCGTTGTGCGGTCCGTATTTCAACTGCACCTTCAATACGCCCTGGGGCCCCTCTTTGATAACCTGGTAATCCTCGATAAAGCCCTCTTCCTTCAAAACCTTGGCCACATCAGCCTTTAGGGCGGAAAGGGGCATCTCGACAGACTGAAAGCGGGCTCTGCTGGCATTCCTGATTCTGGTCAGCATGTCCGCCAAAGGATCATTCATCGACATGGAGTTTTTCCTCAAATAACATCACGATTAACTCGTTGCATTCACACCAAAACAAAGAACTTACCAGCTCGACTTGGTCACCCCGGTAATTTCTCCCTGGGATGCCAGTTTGCGAAAACACAGGCGGCACATGCCAAATTTTCTGTAGTAGCCGCGCGCACGCCCGCAGAGCGGACAGCGATTATAGGCTCGCACTGCAAATTTTGGCTTGCGGGCTGCCTTGGAAATCAGTGATTTTTTTGCCACAATATATCCTCCGTAGCAGGGGCAGTATATCCGTGCAGTCAGCGCTTATTTTTTGCGAAACGGCATACCAAAGGCGTCCAGTAGGGCGCGGGCATGCTCATCAGTTTTCGCACTGGTCACAATGGTCACATTCAACCCACGTATCTTCTCAATTTTGTCGTAATCTATTTCAGGGAAGATGATGTGTTCGCTTATCCCCATGGAATAATTTCCCCGACCATCGAACCCCTTTGCAGAAACACCGCGAAAGTCACGTACGCGCGGCAAAGCAACGTTGATCAGCTTCGAAAGAAAGTCGTACATGCGGTTATGCCGCAACGTAACCCGCGCACCAATGGGCATTCCCTGGCGAAGCTTAAACGTGGCAATGGACTTTTTGGCCCGGGTGACAACAGCCTTTTGCCCGGTCAGCAGGGTTAATTCTTCTGCAGCCTGATCAACTACTTTTGGATTCTGTACAGCCTCGCCCAAACCCATATTGAGAACTATCTTCTCAAGTTTTGGGATTTCCATGACATTTTCTATGCCAAGTTTCTTCTGCAGCTCGGCCTTCAATTCGTTATTGTACAAGTCTTTCAAGGTTCCCATGTGTTCCAACCTCAACCCGTTATTTCTTGGGGGTTTCAATTGTTGCCTGACATTTCTTGCAGGTTCTGGCCTTGCTGCCATCCTCAAGCGTCTTGCTGCCAACCCGCACTGTTTCCGCACACTCGGGACAAACCAGCATGACATTGGAAATGTCGATACTTGCCTCGCGCTCTATAATCTGGCCCGGTTGATTGGGGTCGCGCGACTTTTGGTGTTGTTTGATCATATTGATGCGTTCCACCACCACGCGCCGAGCAGCCTTCTCGATTTTAAGCACCTTGCCAACGCGACCCTTATCCTTGCCGGCAATGACCTCGACCTTGTCGTTGACTTTCAATTGTACCCGTCCCTGGCCCATATTGTGTCCCTCTGCACTAGCTAACGTATCTGTCTCGCTTACAGTACTTCCGGAGCAAGCGAAATAATCTTCATAAAACCAAGGCTGCGGAGTTCACGAGCGACCGGTCCGAAAATACGCGTTCCAATGGGATCACCGGTACCGGTGAGCAGGACCGCAGCATTTTCATCAAATTTGACCATCGTGTCTTCCGGGCGGGCAAAGGGGCTCGCCGTGCGAACCACCACCGCATTAAGGAGATCCCCTTTTTTCACCTTGGCATGGGGGATTGCCTCTTTGACTGCAACCACAATAATATCGCCAATACCAGCATAGCGCTTCCTGGTGCCGCCAAGGACGCGCACGCACAACACCTTGCGGGCCCCGGAATTATCCGCCACATTCAAAACAGTTTCCGTCTGGATCATGGTTCCACCAATCCTCTTCCTCTACTTTTGCTCTGCACTGAACACGAAAAACCTACGCTGCTCGCTCAAGTACCGAACGCACGAGCCAACGTTTTCTTCGTGATAACGGCCGGCATTCCTCAATAAGTACCTGGTCGCCAACCTGGCATTGATTGGAAGCATCGTGCGCCATATATTTCACTTTGCGCCGCACATATTTACGATAGAGCTTGTGCGGTATTTTGCGCTCAACCTCGACAACAACAGTCTTGTCCATGCTGTTGCTCACCACCAGACCACGGCGGGTCTTCTTTACATTTTGCGTGCTCATTTCAACCCTTCTTCAATACATTGACTGGCAGTGCGTCTTACTGCTGTTTGCCCTTGGCGGTCAGATAGGTCTGCACACGGGCGATATCGCGCTTCACACGGGAAAGTTGCGCTGGATTGTCCAGGCGGCGGATACCGTGCTGAAAGCGCAATCTGAACAAAGACTCCCGCAACTCCCGATCCTTCATCCGTAATTCTTCAACGGAGAGATCCTTAAAGTTCTGGCTCATATGCTCTCTCCTGCACTGACAATGGTTGTGGGAAAAGGCAACTTATAGCTGGCCAAACGCAAGGCTTCCACAGCAAGTTCCTCGGGAACACCCTTGAGTTCATAGATGATTCTTCCCGGCTTAATCACTGCCACCCAGTGGTCTGGCGAACCCTTGCCTTTACCCATACGGGTTTCTGCTGCTTTTTTCGTGATGGGCTTATCCGGAAAAACCCTGATCCACAGCTTGCCGCCACGGCGAACTTTTCTGTTAATGGCGATACGGGCCGCCTCGATCTGCTGTGAGGTCATTTTACCGCAGCCTACCGCTTTCAGAGCATAGTCGCCGAAACTGATATCTGAACCGCGCTGCGCTGTACCACGCATCCGCCCCTTGAATTGTTTTCTATATTTAACCTTGCGCGGGCTTAACATGTGTGCACTCCTCTCTTAAAAAAACCTTCCCAGCAGCAAAATCACGTTCAGGCTGCTGTAGTCTGAGGCTCAGCCTGGACAGGTTCCTGCACGTCTGCCAACACCTCACCCCTAAATATCCACACTTTGACACCAATAATGCCGTAGGTGGTTTTGGCCTCAGCAAGGCCATAATCAATGTCTGCCCGCAGGGTGTGCAAGGGCACCCGCCCTTCCTTGAACCATTCGGTCCGTGACATTTCTGCACCCCCTAAACGCCCGGAGCAGGACACCTTGATTCCCTGGGCTCCAAAGCGCAGCGCTGAATTAATGGCCTTTTTCATGGCACGGCGAAAAGCTATCCGGCGTTCCAGTTGCTGTGCTATATTTTCAGCCACAAGTTGCGCATCCGCCTCAGGGCGGCGAACTTCCTGGATATCAATCAAAAAGGGCCGATTGAACTTACGATCCAGATCTTTTTTCAACCCTTCGATTTCTGCCCCTTTTTTACCGATGATAATCCCGGGGCGGGCCGCAAACAGCTTGATCTTCACCTTGTCGCCGGTGCGCTCGACCATAATCTGGGAAATACCGGCGTGGTACAGCCTCTTCTTCAGGTAGGCGCGTACCTGCTGGTCTTCATGCAGATTCGCGGCATAGTCCTTGTCCGCATACCAGATCGACTCCCAGGATCGGGTAATGTTCAGCCGTAAGCCTATGGGATTAACTTTCTGCCCCAAGATGTCCTCCGTGCACTTCAGATAATTGTATGGAACCCTGCGTCCATTTTGTTATTTTTCATCGACAACCACAGTAATATGGCTGGAACGCTTCAAAATACGCGTAGCCCTACCCTGGGCCCGCGGCCTGAAACGTTTCAGCATCGGGCCACCGTCCACAAGGATTTCCTTGACATAGAGCGTATCCACATCAACCGTGCCCATTTGGTCGGCATTGGCGACCGCTGATTCAAGCACCTTGCGGATGATACCAGCGCCCTTCTTCGGCATGAAGCGCAGGGTGGTCACAGCCTGCCCTGCATCCATGCCGCGTATAACATCGGCAACCAGGCGCGCCTTTTGTGGTGAAATGCGTATATATTTTGCAACAGCTCTCACTTCCATATCCCTCTACCCCTCTGCAACCCGCTGTTTCTGCGAGGCTCAGCGTCCTTTTTTATCGGAGGCATGACCATAGTAGGTCCGAGTGGGAGAAAACTCACCCAGCTTGTGACCAACCATGTTTTCCGTGACATAGACCGGGATGAATTTGTTGCCATTGTGTACCGCAAAGGTCAGTCCGACCATTTCCGGCACAATGTCGGAGCGGCGCGACCAGGTTTTAATAACCTTCCGCGATCCACTCTCCTGAGCAGCTTCCACCTTACGCATCAGGTGGTCATCCACAAATGGTCCTTTTTTTATGGAACGTCCCATGTCGTATCCTCTCCGCTGCTAACTTCGTTTCTTGACAATATCACGGTCAGATGCCTTACGCCTCTTGGTCTTGTATCCCTTGGTGGGGATACCCCAGGGCGAACATGGATGGCGACCACCTGAACTCTTTCCTTCACCACCACCCATGGGGTGATCAACCGGATTCATGGCTACACCACGTACCGAAGGACGGATACCGCGCCAACGGGCACGACCTGCCTTCCCCATGTTCTGACTTCCATGTTCGGTGTTGCCCACCTGGCCGATGCAGGCCCGGCAGTCCTTGCTGAAGCGGCGCAACTCGCCGGAGGGCAATTTGACCAAAACCTGGTTGCCATCCTTGGCCATGAGTTGGGCAGCAGCGCCGGCAGAGCGAACCATCTGCGCCCCTTTGCCGATTTTCATTTCAATGTTGTGGATAACCGTACCCAGGGGAATGTTGACCATTGGCAGGCAATTGCCCAGCTTGATATCTGCATCCGGACCAGAGACGACCGTGTCACCTACGACAAGGCCATTGGGGGCAAGGATATACGTTTTCTCGCCATCTACGTAGCTGAGCAGCGCCAAATTGGCAGACCGATTCGGATCATACTCAATGGCCACTACCTTGGCCGGAATACCATTCTTGTCGCGTTTCCAGTCTACAATACGGTACTTACGCTTGTGGCCACCTCCGCGATGCCGTGCGGTGATCCGTCCGTTCTTGTTGCGACCACCACTTTGTTTCAGAGGTGCAAGCAAGCTCTTTTCAGGATCCTTACGGGTAAGATGCCCCCGCTCCAGGGAAACGTAGTTCCGCTTACCGGGTGAGGTGGGTTTATGGATTTTTATCGCCATTGTTCTTCCTGCATTATTCGCTAAGTATCTTGAAAAAAACGACCGACTTACAGCTCGTCAAGAAAATTGATGCTTCCCTCTGCAAGTGTCACGTAGGCCTTTTTCCAATCCTTGCTTTTTCCAACGGAACGGATGCCGACACGTTTTTTCTTGCCGATAACTCGTGTGGTTGCAACTTTTGCAACCTTAACCTTGAAGAGTTGTTCCACCGCTTCCTTGATCTGAATCTTATTGGCTGTGCTGGCAACGGAAAATACAACGGTATTTTGTGTTTCCTGCAAGAGGTTGCTCTTTTCCGTCAGACGCGGTTTTTTTATGATATCGTAGACAGTGTTCATATTGTCAGCCTCTGTTCAATACCAGCAAGGCTGGCCTGTACCAGCATAAGCTTGGGGTATTTCAAAATATCATAGACATTCAGCCCTGCGACCGGAAGCACTTTGATGCCAACCACATTCCTTGAAGACAGGTCCAGCGTGCTCTCCATTTCATCGACCACAATGAGGCAGTCCTTCATGGCCAAGGCATCCAGTACTGCAACAAAATCTTTAGTTTTGATGGCAGGCAGATCAAATTTATCGAGTACCACCAAATTGCCTTCTTGATGGCGAGCGCTCAACGCCATTTTCAAGGCAAGTCTTTTCACCTTTTTAGGCATGGTGTAACTATAACTCCGCGGCTTGGGCCCAAAAACTGTGCCGCCTCCTCGCCAAAGCGGCGAGGTACGACTTCCCGCCCTGGCCCGACCTGTTCCCTTTTGCCGCCAAGGCTTAGCCCCGCCACCGCGCACTTCGCCACGGGTTTTGGTGCTCGCATTGCCGCTGCGCCGAGCGGCGCGCTGCTGACACACCACCTCGTGCAGGATTCCGGGATTCACCTCGACATTAAACAGCGCGTCGTCGAGATCGACTTCCCCCACCTTTTCAGCACGTGTATTTAAGACATCGCAAACAGCCATCACTCTCTCCTCAACACAGCAAAACTAAGCGGCCATGATATGGATATTCAACAGACCATCTTTGGCCCCAGGAACCGATCCACGCACCAAGAGAACATGGTCATCACGAATATCAATGATTTTCAAATTCTTATGCGTCACTCGCTCGTTTCCCATCCGCCCCGGCAACTTTTTTCCTTTAAAAACGCGGGAAGGCGAGGCACTGCAACCAATGGAGCCAGGTGCGCGGTGAAAGTTGGAACCATGGCTCTTGCGTCCACCACCAAAACCGTGCCGCTTAACCACGCCCTGAAACCCTCGTCCCTTACTCACACCTGTGATGGCCACCTTGTCGCCAACAGCAAACAAGCTGGCAAGGGTTATCTCCTGGCCAATCTCATAAGCCTCGTCAGGCTGAACACGGAACTCGCGGATATGGTAAAATCCACCCTCACAGCCTGCCCGCTTGCAGTGGCCAGCTTCCGGCCTATTCACCCGCGAGGGCTTCCGCTTCAAAAAGCCAAGCTGCACAGCATCGTAGCCTTCCTTCTCCGCTGTCTTTCTCTGCAGTACCGTGCAGGGACCCGCCTCTATAACGGTTACGGGAATGGAATGCCCATTTTCATCGTACACACGGGTCATTCCCAGCTTTCTTCCCAGAATACCTTTTGTCTTCGGCATTGCATTTTACCTGAGTCTAACGTTCGTTGTAACGCACCACCCCCATGGCTCGCGCCATGGTTAGGGTAGTTTAATCTCCACATCCACCCCTGCGGACAACTCCAGTTTCATAAGGGAGTCAATGGTTTGCTGGGTGGGATCCAGGATATCCAACAAGCGGCGATGGGTGCGCATTTCAAACTGCTCCCTGGACTTTTTATCCACATGGGGAGAGCGCAGCACCGTATACTTGTTGATACTGGTGGGCAGCGGGATAGGTCCAACCACGGTTGCACCGGTTCTCCTGGCTGTATCCACAATTTCCCGAGTGGATACGTCCAGTAATTTATGATCGTATCCCTTTAGCCTGATTCTGATTTTATCTGCAGGAATCATGGTTGTCCTCACTCAACAATTTCACTAACGACGCCTGCACCCACGGTGCGGCCGCCTTCGCGAATGGCAAAACGAAGACCTGCCTCCATCGCAATGGGCGTAATCAGCTCAGCCGTGATGTGGA
>Ga0334892_1000180_pt1 | contig 97321 bp, 87 predicted proteins | sample GraSluR3_MG_4_FD_207213 | JGI IMG/M metagenome (GOLD analysis project Ga0334892, IMG submission 207213) | Sludge microbial communities from methane-producing bioreactor in Wageningen University, Netherlands - Granular Sludge_15_04-R3 | ecosystem: Engineered > Bioreactor > Anaerobic >...
CGCGCGACTATGAGCGTTTGCCCGACACCTTGAAAGGCTTGCATTTCTTGGCCTTTGCTATTTTGATGGCAAATCAGTTCGTTCGGTTGATGGCTCATGTGCTCTAAAGTGCATAACAGCCTCTAGATGAACAGGGACATGAACACCAGCACGACCAGCAGCCCCGCCGCCAGGATCGCCATGTTGCGCATGTCGGAGAGCACGTAGGCGTACTCGCGCCGCAGATCGGCTTCGCTGGTCAGGACGGCACGCCGCTGCACGACGGGTTTGGGCCTGGGCGCTTCCGCCGCCTGGGCGGCGGGCTTCGGCTCCTCGACCGGGGCGGCGCCGTACAACTCGCGGCGCGCGCGCTCCAGTGTATCTTGCGGCAGGTTGGGCTTTCGGCTTTTCTTCGTCATCGTACTTCCTTTTGAACGGAATCAACTCGGTTGTAATTCGGCAAAGACTACCATCCGGTGCGTGTCCACGCGGTATGGATGGCAGGTGATGAGCGTCACAATGGGCTGGTTGCCCCGCGCCAGCACCCAGGTCGCGTCCGGATCGACGATCTGCTTCTCTCGCACGACATACGTATACCAGCGGCGATTATTCGCCATGACCCGCACCTCGTCGCCCGGCTCGAGCCGTTCCAGGTAGCGGAAAATCTCGCCGAAAATATCGTTGTGGGCGGTGAGCACCATGTTGCCGTCTTCGCCGGGGTTGGCGCTGCCCAGCAGGTGCCCCACGCCTTTTTGCAGCGAGTACCAGTCGTCGCCGCCGTAGATCGAGGCGCTGACGTCAATCGCCGGAATCTCGATTTGCACCGGGCTGACCGGCTGGGGCGTGACCAGCGCGGCCTGAGGCGCGTTGCTGAGCTGGGCCATGGCCAGGGGCCGGACGCTCTCGGGCAGTTCTTCCAGGTTGAACGCCTCGCCGCCGCCAGCTTCGTCGGGCGAATAGTGGCCGCCCGGCAGCACGTAGTCGGACAGGCGCACGCTGAGCAGCGGCGCGGGGGTGGGTGTGGCGCGCATCGCTTCGGCCTCGCGCTGGATGTCCGCCGATTTTTGCTCCAGCGCCTCGATCTTGTCGTTCTCGGTGGCGATCAAATAGCCGCCCACCGCCAGCACGCCGATGATCCCGATCACGGCCAGCACCTCGACGCCCAGCAGCAGCCGGTCGAACGTGGATCGCACGCGCGGCCCGGTGGCCGACACCGGCGACGGGGCCGGTGTGGGGCGCCTGGGCTTGCGCGGCGCGAGGATTTCGATCTCGCCATCGTCGTCATCCTCGAAGCGCGGCACGTCGTCGGTCAGATCGTAGGTGACCGGCGGCTCCAGCGGCGGCAGGTCCTGGGCGGCCTCGTGGCGCTGCGGAGTCACGTCCGGCGCGGGCTCGTCCGGCGCATCCGCCGCGTTCGGTTCCGGCGGCGGGACCTGTGCCACGCGGCGGCCTCGCTCGCCGTAACGGCGCAGCCGTTCCTGCCGGGCCTCGCGGCGGCGCATGATCAGAATGCGCTCCAGCTCTTCGATGGAGAGTTCGTCGACGGGACGTTTATCGCGCATACGCACCCTCGCCCTCACACCTTCTTGGCCGCGACCGCGAAGACCTCGCGCTCGAAAAACCACCGGAACGGCGGCCAGTTGAACAGCGCGAAGCGCAGCGCGGCCAGGATCGCGTTCTCGTGCCGCTGCTGCGGCGGCGAATCCAACCAGACGTGGCCCGCGAACCCGGCCTGAGCCAGCACGCGCCGCAGGCCGAACAGCGACTGCTCGTTGACGTGCACGTCCTGGTTGTGCTCCACCAGGAACTGGCGCGGATCGGCGGGATAGCCTGCGCCCTGGCCCGCCAGCCGCCGGAACGCGCGCACCACCGGGTAGGCATATCGATCGTACCACACGTTGGGCGCGGTGTGGATGATCAGCCGGCCATCGTCTTTGAGCACGCGCCGGGCTTCCAACAGCGAGGCGTGCAGCTCCCAGGGGTGCAGGTGCTCGACGATGTCGAACATCAGCACGCGGTCGAACGTCTGGTCCGGGTAGGGGTAGCGCTTGGCCTCGGCCTGGGCCAGCGCCATGATCCCGGTCGCGACGTCCGCCCCGCGCGCCAGCACCTGGCGGGCCAGCTTGATCGCGGCGTGGGCGTAGTCGAACCCGTAGGCGTCCGCGCCCAGCAGCGCGCACTGGCGCACGATCTCGCCGCGCCCGCACGCCACGTCCAGCACCTTCATCCCCGGCTCGACCGCGGCCAGCTCGAAGGCGGCTTTGAGGCGGCGCGAGAGATTCTCGCCGTCGCTGGCGATGAAATCTTCATAGCCCTCGCACGCCGTCAAGAAGTATTCTTCGGTATACAGCTCCGGTGAGACCGGTTGTGGCCGTTTGTCGGTCAAGCCAATATCCCCACTCGGTGATGTCAATCTCCGCGATTATACAAAGCGCCCCGCCAGGATGCCACAGCCCACCATGTTCTATTCCCATGCGCCCCGGATCTGTGTTACAGTCTCCCTTGTGCGGCCCCGGCCATCCGGTCGCCGGGCCTGGTCACGGGGCCGCGTTTCCGGTGGGAAGGCTGCGCCGCCGCGCGAATTGTCTGAAAACTGTTGTGTGTTGATCAAAATTATCCATTCTCAATCAATCGTCGATAAATATAGATTATAATGCTAGAAGCGACACACGTCAGACGAGATGAAGGGTATCGCCGTGAGCGCTGTTGTATTGGTTGGGTTCGTGTGGTTGATGGTATCGATCCCGGTAGGCATGCTGATCGGCAGCCTGTTCCGCCAGCAGCAACCTCTGCCGCCACCCGAGCGGCCCCTGCACGATGCCAGCCCGCACCCGTCGCCGCAACCCGACCCCTCTAGGGCGACTCCCGGCCTGGTGATGTGGGTGGATAAAACGCATCATACAGGCGTTCATTCTCCTCATAAAACGTCACTCCCGCATCAGTGATCACCACCAGGTTCTGAATCTCGCTTTGGGGCCGGTACACCTCGCGCATCAGCGGCGGCTCCCGGTCGCGTAGCTGGCGCAGTACGGCCCACGGCCCGGCCTTGCCATACCCCCGACCATCGTAGGGGATACCCGCCCGCCCCGCGATGTAAAGCTGGCGCAGCGCGCGCCACTGCGCCTCGGTGAGTAAATGTGCCATGTGCTGCGTCTCCGTGATTTGCCGGTCGCCTTCAGCGCGTGAGCCACACGCTGAACACGAACACGCCCAGGATCGCCGCGCTGGCCCCGAACTCGACCGCGAAGCTCACCACGTACAGCTTGAACGTGTTGTGCCCCGCCTTGAGCGCCCGGTCCAGCTCGCCCACCCGCATCAGCTCGAACGCCAGCGCGCCGATCACCATGCCGAGCACCGTGCCCAGGATCGGAATCGGGATCGCGAACGTGCCCACCAGCCCCCCGGCCAAGCTCCCGATCGTCGAGAGGCACGAGCTGCCCTCCATCCGGATCCCAAAGAACTGCATCCAGACTTCGGACGTCGAGCCGGCGATCATCAGCACGGTCATCACCGCCAGCGCGGGCACCGTCAGGCGCTCGAACCCATCGATGACGGTGAAGACCACCCCCACGCCCCACACCAGCAGCGGGCCGGGCATGAGCGGCACGATCGACAGCAGGGCGCCAATCGCCATCAGGATGATGGCAACGGCGATCAAAGCGGAGTCGGCGAGTTCCATCTGCCTGTGCTTTCCGGGCCAGGGACAACGGGCGGCGCACCGATCGGCGTATCCGGCGAGCCGCCCGCGTCCGGCTGAAGGCTCAGCGAAGCGAGAAGGTCAGGTACTGCCCCTCGACGTAGTCGCCGTAGGGATCGAACGAATAGCGCAGGTCGAGCGCGCCGGTCAGCGGGACCTCGAAGCTCAGGCAGCCGCTGGTCGTTGCCCCGGCTTCCATGTCGACGTAGTCGAACAGGCACTCGGCGACCTCTTCGATATAGATCGAGTCCATCAGGTTACCGGTCGAGTCGCTGACCTGGAAATTGTCCGGCCCGATCTCCGCGATGTAGTCCGGCCCCAGGTTGCGCGCCGCCAGGTCCACGATCAGCAGGGCGTATCCCGGCGCGGCGACCGAGGACATCTCCGTTTCGGGCACGAAGCGCGCGTTCTGGACGGTGACCTCCACGGTGTAGGTTTCGTCGAACTCGTCGTTGTACAGCGGCCCGAACTGCTTCGTCTGCGACCCGGCGAAGGTCAGCGCCTGGGGCGGCCCGGTCTGCTCCGGCACGTCGGAGGGCGCGGGCGGGCCATCGCCGCCCGTGATGGGCGTGGGCTGGATGGCCTGCGGCGGCTGGTCGGGCTGGGCCTGGACCGGCTCCTCGGCACCGGGGCCGAGCGCCCAGCCTGCCGGGCGCACGTCGCGGAAGGCGTCCGCGCCGAAGCCGAACGGCCCGCCCAGGGCGTCGATCGCGTCATCGTCCCGCTGGCGATAGTCGGCCAGCCGCTCCTGAATCTCGCGCACGCAGGCGGTGTTGGCCGCGCCGCCACAGGTCAGCAGGTACTGGAGATTGCTGTACAGGTAATAGGTCCACAGCATCGCCTCGTCGGCGCAGCCGGGACGGTCCAGGTCCTCGATCTGTTGGAGGTGATCGTGCAGGTAATTCCGGGCGTTGGGTACCGACATGCCCTGCGCGTCGAGCACGTCCTGGGTCGCGTTGCGCCACGCCTGCCGCTCGGTCAGCCAGATCTGGACCTCGTTCGGATCGCAGTCCGCGCCGGTGGGGTCCTGGGCCTGGGCCGGGAGGACGGGCACCAGCAAGGCGAGTACCAGCAGGGTTATAACTACAGCTCTCATGTTCATAGCCACCCACTTCTCCGTGTTGTTCGGTTTCTATGCGGCTATTGTAACGTCGATCAACCAGAATCGGGAATAGGCTCGTCGGGCGCGGGCGGGCGCAGCCGCAGGATGATCAGCAGGCTGGCGAGCGCCACCAGCCCGCGCCACGCCGCCACCGGCCACGCGTCCGCCGGGCCGAGCAGCGCGGCCATGATCTCGGCCACGGCGTGCAGGAAGATCGCCGCGAACAGCCACCCGATCTGCCCGCGCAGGAACACCTGCAGCACGATCCAGCTCAGGGCCATGTGCATCGCCAGCGGCAGCGTGCCGTTCAGCGCCTCGGCCACCGCCCCGCTGAGCAGCGCGCCCAGGTCATCGGGGCGCTCGGTCCCGTAGCCCAGCAGCGAGAACCCCAGCCCGAACGCCAGCGCGCCGGTGTAGATCGTGCCCACGAAGCCGTGCCCCAGCCCGATCATCAGCGCCTGAGGCCGGGTAACAGCGCCCCGCGCCAGGAACTGGTAGCCCAACAGCCGCGCCGTCTCTTCGGCGAACCCGGCCAGCAGGCCCAGCGTCAGCGCGCCAACCGGCAGGATGCTCAGCAGCGCCCGGTCGACCAGCGCCAGCAGCAGCGCCTGGACCATCAGCGCGCCGATGAACGTCAGGATGCCGACTGTCAGCAGGGCGTACGGCAGCCCAAAGCGCCGGTGCAGCCAGACGGCCAGCGCGCCCGCTGTGCCCAGCAAGCTGATCCCGACCAGCAGGATGAGAAGCCCGTAGACCGCCATGTGCTGCGCTCAGCGTCCCGGCGGCGGGGCGAACTGCCCTTCCAGCCAGTCTATGGCCGGGGCGCCGCCCCACTCGTGAGCGCCGGGAAAGAAGTGGCTCGCCACGCGATCCTCCGCGCCGAAGACGCGATAGACCCGCCGCAGGTCGTCCAGGGCGCGGCGCGTCGCTTCCGACGGGAAGATCGGGTCGCGCTCGCCGGACTCGACGAAGACCGGGCGCGGCGCGATCAGCCCGGCGATGTCAGCCATGTCCGCCACGTTCAGGATGCCGGGGATGTAGTTGCACGCGCAGTGCCGCACGGCCATGATCGAGTCGCGGAAGGTGTTGAGGTAGCCGCTGATCACGGCGCAGGTGATGCGCGGCTCCAGCGCGGTGGCGAACAGCGTCACCGTCCCCCCGCCGGACAGCCCGGCGCAGGCCAGCCCTGGCGCGGCGGGCTCGGGCCGCGTCTCCATGTAGTCGACCAGCCGCAGCATGTCCCAGGCGCGCAGGCCGATCAGCGTCTTGCCGCATAGCAGCGCGCTCATGCCGGCGACGTGGCACGACGACTGCCACGCCGGCTCGACCGCGTCGCGCAGGGGCGAGTCTTCCATCCGGTCGCCCAGGGCGCGCAGGACGGGGACGAACACCACGAAGCCGCGCCGGGCCATCTGGCGGGCGTAGTCGTAGTTCAGATCGTCGATCAGCCCCGCCTCGACCGGATCGACGGGCTCGCCGGTGAGCAGGCGCGCGCCGCCCGTCCCGTGCCCGTGCACGGCGATGACCCGCCGCCAGGGCGCGGACCCGCCGCGCGGGATCAGCACGTGAACCGGCATGTACTCGCCCGGCTGGGTCTGGATGACGAGCGTCTCGCGCGTGAGGTCCGGCCCCTCGACGCGCTCGATAGTGTGCGGGTCGAGATCGCAGCGTTCCACCGGAAAGCCGCCCAGCAGCCGGACGATCTCCTCGCGCAGCGCGGCCTGCCACGTTTCGGCCTCGGCCCGGTCCCCGGCGCGGAAGGCCATCCGGCGCGGGGCATTCTCGGCCCAGCGCCACAGCCCCGGCATGGTGCGCAGCTCGAAATCGGATAACTTAGGCATACGTCTCTCCTGCGTGCGTGGTTCCCGCCCTGAGAGTAGTGTACGGCGTTCGGGGCGTAAGGCAAGCGCCCGGTTCGTGTGTGAGGCGTCCGGCGGCGGAGCGTGTATGATGGAGTGGTACCCGCTGCACCAGGAGGGGCAATCGCATGAGCACGACACTCGGTTTGATCTCCGACACGCACCTGGCCGATCGTTGCCGGGCCTTGCCGGAGGCGGTCTTCGACGCGCTGGCCGGAGTCGACCTGATCCTGCACGCGGGCGACGTGGGCGAGCTGTCCGTGCTGGACGAACTCAGCCGCCTCGCCCCGGTGATCGCCATCCACGGCAACGACGAGCTGGCCGGCGCGCCGGACGTCCTGCCGGGCCGGCAGGTGATCGCCCTGGCCGGGCGGCGGATCCTGCTGGCGCACGGGCATCACCCCGATCGCGCCGAAGAGATGGCGGATCGCAAGGTGGACGACTGGCATCCCAAGCTGGCGCGCTGGGTGGGGCTGGCGCGGGCGGCGGGCGCGGGCGGCGGGCGCGTCGATCCTCGTCTACGGCCATACGCACGTCGGCTGGGCGATCGAGCAGGACGGCGTGTGGCTGGTGAACCCAGGCGCGATTGCCGGGGGCAACCACATGCTCCGGCAGGCGCGGCAGACGGTCGTCCGTATGACGCTGAACGGGGGCCAGCCGCCGGACATCACCTACCTCGACCTGGCCGATCCGGACCGGCCCTTCACGCCCGCCGTCGATCCGGACGCGGGCTTCCTGGCCGCGTTCGCCCACGTTGCTGAATGGATCGTCACGCCTGCCGTTCAAGCTGAATACGGCTGGTTGATCGAGCACGTCTTCGCGCTCGCGCCGGACCCCGTCCGCGACGCGCTGCGCCGCGTCATGTACCGCTGCCTGGACGGGGACCTGCCCCAGATCGACCTGCCCGACCTGGCGGCGGAACTGCTGGCCGCGCCGGACGTGCCCGCCGAGGTCAAACACCGCGTGCGCGCCCGGTGGGGTGCGGCGTAACTGGCGCGTAACTCGCGCGGCGTATGGTACGATCACCAAGAGAGCCGTTTTTGTTTAGCCGACCCTGGAAACACTTTATGACAGCCATCGAACTCCCCCCGATCGGCATCGCGGGCATCGGGACGTATATCCCCTCGACGGTCGTGACCGGCGCCGAGATCGCCGCGCGCACCGGCCTGCCCGAATTCGTCGTGCTGGAGAAAATGGGCATCCGCGAGATTCACGTCGCCGGGCCAGACGACACGATCACCGCCATGGCGAGCCGGGCCGCCCAGTGCGCGCTCGACGATGCCGATCTCGATCCCGCCGAGCTTGACCTGGTGGTCTATCACGGCAGCGAGTACAAGGACCATATCGTGTGGTCCGCCGCCTCGAAGATCCAGAACCTGATCGGCGCGAGCAACGCCTACGCGTTCGAGATGTACGCGCTGTGCGCCGGGGCGCCGATCGCCTACAAAGCCGTGCGCGACATGATGCGCGTCGATCCGCGCCTGAACAACGTGCTGCTGGTGTCCGCCAGCCGCGAGAACGATCTGATCGACTTCGGCAACATGCGCACCCGCTTCATGTTCAACTTCGGCGCGGGCGGCGGCGCGATGATCTTCCGGCGCGGGCTGGCGCGCAACCTCGTGCTCGAGTCGGCGGTGCGCACCGACGGCTCGCTGGCCGATACGGTCGTCATGACGCCCGCCGAAGGCGATCCGGCGCTGCTGCCCGCGGAGATGGGTACGCTGCACGGGCGGCTGGACGTGCGCCACGCCGACTACATGGCCGAGCGCCTGGGCGCGGTGTCGCTCGATCGCTTCGTCGAGGTCATCACCGAGGCGGTGCAGGTCAGCGGGCACGACCTGCGCGACCTGCGCTTCCTGGGGATCACCCACATGAAAAACTCGTTCTACCGCGAGATCCTCGGCGCGGTCGGCCTGACGCCGGAGCAGTCGGTATATCTCGACCACTACGGCCACATCCAGAGCGTGGACCAGGTGCTGGCGCTGGAGCTGGGGCTGGCCCAGGGCAAGGTCCGCGACGGCGATTTGATCGTCCTGGCCGGGGCGGGCACCGGCTACACGTGGAGCGCCACGGCGGTCCGCTGGGGCTGAGAGGAGGACGGCACATGACACCATCGGCATTGATCGTCTACGGGGGATATGCTGGCCACGAGCCGGAGAAGACGACCGGGCTGGTCGCCGGGATGCTGGGCGCGCTGGGCTTCGAAACCGTCCAGGCGCCGGAGCTCGCGCCGCTGGCCGATGCGGACTACCTCGCCGGGTTCGATTTGATCGTGCTCAACTGGTCGGTGGACACCGTCACCGACGAGCAGGTCGCCGGGCTGGCGGCGGCGGTCGAGCGCGGGACCGGCTTCGCCGGGTGGCACGGCGGCCAGGGCGTCACGTTGGAGGGCAGCGGGTCGCTGATGTTCCTGAGCGGCGGGCGCTTCGTGGCGCACCCGGGCGGGAAGATTCGCTACACCGTCCAGATGGCCGACCGCGAGCACCCGATCACCGCCGGGCTGGACGATTTCAGCCTGCACTCCGAGCAGTACTACATGCTGGTCGCCCCGTCGAACCAGGTGCTGGCAACGACGACCTTCGGCGGCGAGCACCTGCCCTGGATCGCCGGGACGGTGATGCCGGTGACGTGGGTGCGGCGCTGGGGCGCGGGGCGGATCGCGTACTGCGCGCTGGGACACGACGCCGCCGAATTCGAGATTCCCCAGGTGCGCGAGATGGTTCTCCGCGGGCTGCTGTGGGCGGCTCGCGCGGCACACTAAAGCGAAAGAGGGCATGTGATGGACAAACATTTATCGAATCGCGTGGCGCTGGTCACCGGCGGCGGGGGCGGCATCGGCAAGGCGGTCGCCCTGCGCTTCGCCCGCGAAGGCGCCCAAGTGGTCGTGATCGACATCGTCGCGGAGGCGGCGCAGGCCGTCGCGGACGAGATCGCGGCGGCGGGCGGCGCGGCGCTGGCGGTGACCTGCGACGTCACGCAGCGCGACCAGGTCGAGGCGCTGGTGAGGCAGGTGCTGGACGCCTACGGGCAGATCGACATCCTGTGCAACAACGCCGGGATCACGCGCGACGCGCGGCTGGTGAAGATGACCGAGGACGAGTTCGACTCCGTGGTGGACGTCAACCTCAAGGGCGTGTTCAACCTGACGCAGGCCGTCGCCCCGCACATGATCGAGCGCGGCTATGGCCGCGTGATCAGCACGTCGTCGATCGTCGGCCTGTACGGCAATTTCGGCCAGACCAACTACGTCGCCACCAAGGCGGGCGTGGTCGGCATGACGCGCGTCTGGGCGCGCGAGCTGGGCCCGAAGGGCATCACCGCCAACGCCATCGCGCCCGGCTTCATCGCCACCGACATGATCAAGACCGTGCCGCAGAAAGTGCTGGACGACTTCGCGGCCCGCACGCCGGTTCGCCGCCTGGGCACGCCCGAAGACATCGCCAACGCCTACCTGTTCCTGGCGTCGGAGGAGTCATCGTTCGTCAACGGGATCGTGTTGAGTGTGGACGGCGGGTTAGTGTTGTAAACTGAGAGCAACACGTTACCGGGGCGCCCCGCGCGCCCCACGCCTTTTTTGAAAAGTCTTTTTGAGCGAGCGATGATCGAACAAAAATCCAGTTTCGTCACCGATTTTCTCCAGCGGCGCGCCGAGCTCACGCCGGACCGGCTCGCCGTCCGCGACGCGATCACCGGGCGGGACATCACGTACGCCGCCTGGAACGCCCAGGCCAACCAGACCGCCAACTTCCTGCGGAGCCTGGACGTCGCCCAGGGCGACCGCGTGGCCGTGCTGGCAACCAACTCGATGCCCTACATGGACGTGTGGATGGCCTGCGGCAAGATCGGCGCGATCCTGCAAAACCTCAACTGGCGGCTGGCCCCGGCGGAGATCGAAGAACTGATCCGCGACGCCGATCCGCGCGTCCTGGTCTACTCGGACGCGTTCGTCGGCGTGGTGAGCGCGCTGCGCCCGGCCATCGCTGGCGTGCAGCACTTCGTCGCCATCCACCAGGGGGCCGCGCCCGCCGACCGGCAGTTTGCCGAGCGCGACGCCCATCCCACCGAGCTGGTCGCCCCGCGCCCGGATCTAAAATGGGACTCGCCGTGGGTGATCTGCTATACCGGCGGGACGACTGGCCTGCCCAAAGGCGCGATCCTCTCGCACGGCAACATGACCTGGAACAGCATCAATACGGTGATGAGCTGGGGGCTGGATCAAAATGACGTGGCGATCCTCAACTCGCCGCTGTTCCACACGGGCGGGCTGAACGTCTTCACCCTGCCGCTGATTCACTGCGGCGGGACAAACATCCTGTGCGGCGGCTTCGATCCCGACCAGGTCTTCGACCTGATCGACGACGGCGGCGTGACGCTGTTCTTCGGCGTGCCGACCATGTTCGTCGTCATGCAGGGCCACCCGCGCTGGCCCCAGGCCGATTTCAGCCGGCTCAAGCTGGTGATCAGCGGCGGCGCGCCCTGCCCGCTGCCGGTCTTCGAGCGGTTTTGGGCCAAAGGCGTGGACTTCAAAACCGGCTATGGCCTGACCGAAGCCGGGCCGAACACGTTCTGGCTGCCGGGCGCGGACGTCCGCCGCAAGCCGGGCGCGGTCGGCTTCCCGCTGATGCACGTCGATGTGCGGGTGGTCCGGGCCGATGGCTCGGCCTGCGCGGCGGGCGAGCCGGGCGAGCTGCTGATCCGCGGGCCGCACGTCACGCCCGGCTATTGGAACAACCCGGAGGCCACCGCCCAGGCCATCGTCGATGGCTGGCTGCACACCGGCGACCTGGCCGTGTGCGACGACGAGGGCTATTACACCATCGTCGGGCGGCTCAAGGATATGATCATCTCCGGCGGCGAGAACGTGTACCCCGCCGAGGTCGAGAGCGTGATGTACCGCCACCCGGCGATCAAAGAAGCGGCGCTGATCGGCGTGCCCGACGACAAATGGGGCGAGGTCGGGCGCGCGGTGGTGGTCGTGGAGCCGGGGACGGCGCTGGACGAGGCCGGGCTGATCGCCTTCCTGCGCGAGCATCTGGCCCGCTACAAGGTGCCCAAGTCGGCGGTGTTCGTGGACGCGCTGCCCAAGACCGGCGCGGGCAAGATCGACAAAAAGGCCCTGGTGGAACGGTACGGAGACTGAACAGGAGAGCGACACATGCCAACGGCAGCGATCGGCGATCTGAAGATGCACTATCTCGAACAGGGGAGCGGCCAGCCCGTGGTGCTCATTCACGGCAACACGTCGAGCAGCGCGTGGTGGGAATACACGCTGGCGCGGATGGGCGGCGCGTATCACTTCATCGCGCCCGACCTGCGCGGGCGGGGCGACACCGAGGGCCCGGCTGCCGAGTGGACGATCGAAACCCTGGCGGGCGACGTGCGCGGCCTGGTGGCGCACCTGGGGCTCGGCCCGGCGCACCTCGTCGGCCACTCGCTTGGCTCGAATGTCGCGCTGCAATACGCGCTCGACGGCCCGGCGGACGTGAAAAGCCTGACGCTGTTGAACCCCGGCTGGGTGGCGGGGGATATGCCCGCCATGCTGGCGGATGCGGCGCGCATCGCGGCGATGGTCGCCAACAAGGACCAGCTCAAGCTGGCGCTGCGGGCGACGGCCATCAACCACCCGGACGATGACAACTGGAAACGCCTGGAAGCAGCTAGCCTGAAGCAGCGAGACGAGGCGAGCTTGCGCGGCCCGGCGGCGCTGCAAGCGTGGGCCGTGGCCGACCGGCTGGGCGAGTTGACCGGCATCCCCACGCTGGTCGTGCGCGGGGCCGAGGATCAATTCCTGAGCACGCGCGCCGTCTGCCAGCACATCCTGGACAACCTGCCCGGCGCGCGCTACCTGGAGATCCCCGGCGCGTCCCATTCGCCCAACGTCGAGACGCCGGACGCGTGGGTCGCGGCCCTGCGCGAGCATCTCGCCAGCGTGGAATAGGGACCGGGCCATGCCGCGTCACGCGCAGATCATCAGCACCGGGCGCTATCTGCCCGCCAGGGTGCGCACCAACGCCGAGCTCGACGCGCTGCTCGGCGAGCCGGTCGACCAGTGGCTGATCGACAACGTGGGCATCCGCGAACGGCGGCTGATCGGTGACGACGAGGTCACGTCCGACCTGGCGGTGCACGCCGCCCGCCAGGCGCTGGACCGGGCCGGTTTGGTGCCCACCGATCTGGACCTGATCATCGTGGCGACCGACACGCCCGATTACGTCTCGCCGGGCACGGCGTCGGTGGTGCAGTACAGGCTGGGCGCGGCCAACGCGGGTACGTTCGACATCAACAACGCCTGCGCCGCGTTCGTTAGCGGCGTGGATATCGCCAGCCGCTACATCGCCACCGACGCGGCCTACAACCGCGTCCTGGTCGTCGGCGCGTATGGTATGACCCGTTTCGTGGACTGGACCGACAAGCGGACGTGCACCCTGTTCGGTGACGGCGCGGGCGCGGTGATCCTGGCGGCGGGCGAGCGCCCCGGCTTCCTGGGCGCGAACGTCAAGTCCGACGGCGCGTTTCACGACTACATGGGCGTGTTCATCGGCGGGACGGTGGAGCCGACCGGCGGCGACGGCACCCGCCCCCAGCGGCTGGAGATCCGCAAGCGCTTCCCGCCCGACACGAACAACAAGGGCTGGCCGCCGCTGGTCCGCGCGCTGATGGACAGGTTGGGCCGCCCGGTGGAGGCCATCGACAGGATTTATTTCACCCAGCTCAACCTGCGCACCATCGAGTTTGTCATGCAGGACCTGGGCCTGCCGATGGCGCGCACGCATACCACCATGGACAAATGGGGGTACACCGGCTCGGCGTGCATCCCGCTGGCCCTGGACGACGCGATCACCCAGGGCATTGGGCCGCGTCCCGGCGAGCTGGTGGTGTTCTGCGCCAGCGGCGCGGGCTACACGATGGCCGCCGCCGCATTCGAGTGGACGGCAGACTAGGTTTATTGGAGATCGTCCTATGTTCATTGGGGACACGCTCGCGCGCCGCGCGATCTATTCACCCAACCGGCTGGCCGTGGTCGACGCGGGCAAGGCGGGCCGCCCCGCCTACACCTACGCCCGGTTGAACGAGCGCGCCAACCGCTTCGCCAACTGGCTGCGCGACGTCGCCGGGATTGCGAAAGGTGACCGGGTGGGCATCGTCGCCTTCGACGGCGTGGAGTTCCTCGACGCGTTTTTCGCGTGCGGCAAGCTGGGCGCGATCCTGGCCTGCTACAACTGGCGGATGCACTGGCGCGAGCTGGTCCGGGTGATCGACGATACCACGCCGCGCGTGCTGATCTTCTCCGACGAGTTCAGGGAGTCGATCGGGCAGGCGCTGCCACACGCGCCGAGCGTGACTCACACGCTGCACATTGAGGGCGAGGGGCTGCCCGGCAGCCGCCATTTCGAGTCCACCTTGCAGGCCGCGCCCGCCGACCCGGTCACGACCGAATCGGTGAGCGAGGAAGACGTCGCCGCGCTGATCTTCACCGGCGGGACGACCGGCGTGCCGCGCGGCGCGCAGATCAGCCACCGGATGATCGCCTGGAACACGCTCAACACCGTGATTCACGACATCCTGCCCGGCGATACCACGGTCAACGTCTTCCCGATGTTTCACACCGGCGGCCTGCTGGTCTACACCACGCCGCTGATGATCGTCGGCGGGACGGTGGTGCTGGTCCGCCGCTTCGATCCGGCGCTGGTGCTGGACCTGATCCAGGAATACAAGGCCGACTTCTTCGCGGGCGTGCCGACCATGTACCAGATGCTCACCCAGGCGCCCAACTGGGCGGACGCCGACCTGAGCAGCCTGCGCTTTTGCACCAGCGGGGGCGCGCCGCTGCCGGTGACGCTGGTCGAGCAGTTCCGCGACGAGAAGGGCGTGCGCTTCAAGCAGGGCTTCGGCATGACCGAGTTCGGCCCCGGCATTTTCGCGCTGGCGCCCGAAGACGCGATCCGCAAGGCGGGCAGCATTGGCCGGCCCAACTTTTTCGTCGATGCGCGCGTGGTGGACGAGCACAACCGCCCGCTCGGCCCCGACGAGGTAGGCGAGCTGGTGCTCAAGGGCCCGTCGTTCTGCTCGGGCTATTTCAACCTGCCGGGCGCGCTGGACGAGGTCGTCGACGAGGATGGCTGGTTCCACACCGGCGATATGGCGCGTTATGACGACGAGTGGTATTTCTTCATCGTCGATCGCAAGAAAGACATGTTCATCTCCGGCGGCGAGAACGTCTACCCGGCGGAGATCGAGCAGGTGCTCTACCGGCACCCGGCGGTGCACCAGTGCGCCGTGATCGGCGTGCCGGACCCGAAGTGGGGCGAGGTCGGCAAAGCCTGCGTGGTGCTGGCCTCCGGCGCCGCCGCCACCGAGGATGAACTGCTGGACTATCTGCGGGCGCACCTGGCCGGGTTCAAGGTACCCCGGTCGGTGGCCTTTCTCGACGCGCTGCCGATCTCGGCGGCGGGCAAAATCCTGAAGCGCGAGCTGCGCGAGCGGTTCGCGGAAACCGGATGATAGCGGTGTGATTCGACTGTGCAACCGCACGGTAGACTGTCGTGGAGCGAAAAGGAGGCAACGCTGAGCAGAAGCACCCTGGTTATGGTCACACTCTCTTCACTGTCCTGGTGATTATCAAAAAGGAGCTTTGACATGCGTAAAGTATCGTTAAGTCTGCTGGTTCTCGTCATGGCGCTGGCGCTGGTCGTGATGCCGGCCTACCGGGCGGACCGCATCGCCCACGCGCAGGACGGCGAGCCGCTCAAGGTCGGGCTGATCACCGATCTGTCGGCGGTGCTGGCCCTGTACGGGATCGAGCTTCAGAACGGCTTCACCCTGGGCCTCGAATACGCGACCGAGGGTACGATGGAAGTCGCCGGGCGCCCGATCGAGATCGTGGTGCGCGACTACGCCAACGACGCCGAGCTGGCCGCCACGCAAGCCCGCGAGCTGATCGAAGTCGAGGGCGTCGAGGTGCTGGTCGGCGCGCCGTCGTCGGGCGTCACGCTGGGCCTGGTCGACATCGCGGCGGAGTATGACGTCGTGCTGTTCGCCGCCCCGGCTGCCGACCCGCGTATCACCGGCGAGTTCTTCAAGCCGACCACCTTCCGCGTCTGCCGCAACTCGTACCAGGACGCGCTCGACATCGCCGCCTGGGCCGTCGAGAACGTGGGCAGCAAGTACGTCCAGCTCGCGCCCGACTACGCGTTCGGCTATGGCTCGGTCGCGGCGTTCGACTACGGCTTCCTGCAGAAGGGCGCCGAATTCGTGCAGGACGCGATCTACGCGCCGACCGACACCACCGAGTTCGGCCCGTACCTGCAGCAGGTCATCGACTCCGGCGCGGACGGCGTGATCATCACCTGGGCCGGCGCCACCTCGATCAACCTGTTCCAGCAGGCGACCGAGCTGGGCCTGGGCGTGGACCCCGACAAGCCCGTGATCATCACCGGCTTCAACTCCAACGACATCTTCATGGCCGTGGCGGACGAGTCGCAGATCGGCAACATCGGCCTGATCGTCTACCACTACACCGCGCCGGACACCGAGATCAACGACTGGCTGGTCGAGCGCCACCGCGAAACCTACAGCGACGTGCCGGACCTGTTCACCGAATGCGGCTTTGCGACTGCTCAGGCGCTGGTCGCCGGTGTGGAAGCCGCCGAGGGCTCGACCTTCACCGAGGACCTGGTCCCCGCGCTGGAGGGCCTGCAGTTCGAGGGGCCGAAGGGCACCTACACGCTGCGCGCCGAGGATCACCAGGCGCTGCTGCCGATGTACGTCGTCCAGGTCGATAACGTCGACGATCCGGACCAGGCTTTCTACACGCTGGTCGCCGAAGTGTCCGCTGAAGAAACCGCGCCGCCGTGCGAGGCGGGCGCCGACCGCAGCAGCGACACGCTCGACTGCACGCCGCTGGCCGAACGCGGCGAGTAGTCCCGTTCACCTTTTCCGTCTTCCGTAATGGGGGGCGCGCCCCGGTGCGTCCCCCACGTGTCGAGCACTCAGTCAAGCGAGCAGACGTATGTCGGAACAAATGCACCTCCTCGAAGGGCGCGGGCTGACGAAGGAATTCGGCGGGCTGGTGGCCGTTTCCGGCGTGGATATCCGCGTGCGCCAGGGCGATCTGCACTCGATCATCGGGCCCAACGGCGCGGGCAAGACCACGCTGTTCAACCTGCTGACCGGCAACCTGCCCCCCACCCGCGGCCAGGTGTTGTTCAAAGGGCAGGACATCACCGGCGAGCCGCTGTACCGCCGCGTGCACCTGGGGATCGGGCGGTCGTTCCAGATCACGAACATCTTCCCCAACCTGACCGTGCTGGAAAACGTCCGGCTGGCGGCCCAGGCGATGGGCGGCGACAGCGCCAAGTTCTGGTGGCATTTCCGCCGCTTCAAGCAGTACGAGGTCGCCGCGCTGGACGCCATCGCGCAGGTTGGCCTGGGCGACAAGGTCGGGATCCCGGCGCGCATCCTGCCCCACGGCGACCAGCGCAAGCTGGAGCTGGCGATCCTGCTGGCCTCCGACGCCGAGCTGCTGCTGCTCGACGAGCCGACCGCCGGCATGGCGACCGAGCAGGTGCCGGTTTTGATCGAGACGATCCAGCGCATCCAGCAGGCGACGCACAAGACGATCATGCTGGTCGAGCACAATATGAACGTCGTGATGAACATCTCGGACCGCATCACGGTGATGCACCAGGGCGAAGTGCTGGCCGAGGGCACGCCGCAGGAGATCACCCGCAATGAAACCGTCCAGAAGGCGTACCTGGGCGAGCTGTACGGCGATTTTGCCGAAATGATGGGGGGCGACGCGCCATGAGCGCCACACCAACCCCGGCCCACATTCTCGAAGTGCGTGGCATCCACACCTTCATCGGCGAGTTTCACATCCTCGAAGGCGTGACGGTCGAGGTGCCGCCGGGCAGCATCACCGTGCTGTTGGGGCGCAACGGCGCGGGCAAGACGACCACGCTGCGCAGCATCATCGGCCTGGCGCCGCCCCGCGCGGGCGAGATCGCGTTCAAGGGCGTGCCGATTCACGGCCTGCGGGCGCACAAGATCGCGCAGATGGGCATCGGCTACGTGCCGGAGAAGCGGATCATCTTCCGCGACCTGACCGTGGGCGAGAACCTGCTCATCGCCGAGCGCGACAAAGGCGACCTCGAGCGCAAGGCCGATTTCATCTTCGGCCTGTTCCCCGACCTCAAGCGGCTGTACCACCTGCCCGGCGGGCACCTGTCCGGCGGCCAGCAGCAGATGCTGGCGATTGCGCGCGCGCTGGTGGCCGACAACAGCCTGCTGCTGATCGACGAGCCGAGCGAAGGGCTGGCCCCCGTGCTGATCGAGCACATGATGGAGGCCATCCGCCAGCTTTCGGCCAGCACGACCGTGCTGCTGGTCGAGCAGAACTTCCAGGTTGCCAGCCAGCTCGCCGAGCGCTACGTCATCATCGAGGAGGGCATCTCCGTGCACAGCGGGCTGATGGCCGACCTCGTGCAGGACAAAGCCCTGATCACGACCTACCTGGGCGTCGCGTAGGGACCGGAGGATCACACATGCAAACGTATTGGACGAACCTGACGCCCCAACACCGCCGGTCGTGGCTGCTGGTGGTGGTTTACGTCGCGCTCTTGCTGGCGATCAGTTGGCTCGATTTCGGCTACAACACCGCCGGGCAGACGGTGTTTCGCGGCATTCTGTTGGGCATGCTGGTGTTCCTGGTGGCGTCCGGCCTGTCGCTGATCTTCGGCCTGCTGGACGTGCTCAACTTCGCGCAGGGCGCTTTTCTGTTGATCGGAGCATACGTCGGCTACGACATCTACCAGTCGCTGGATGCCAGCGTCGAAGTGCGGTTCCTGGCCGCGATCGGAGGGGGGGTGCTGCTCGTGGCGGCGATCGGCGCCGTCATGGAGGCGGGGCTGATTCGCCCCCTCTACGAGCGCCCGATCTTCCAGATCGTGCTGACCTTCGGGCTGGCGGCGATCTTCCTCGACTTCGTCGAGCGCATCTACGGGCGCAACCCCAAGCAGCCCCTCAGCCCGCCGCCCCTGCTCAACGAGAAATTCACGCTGTTCCAGCAGAGCCTGAGCGTCTACCGGCTGTTCATCATCGGGCTGGGCCTCGCCATGATGATCGGCGTGTACATCCTGCTCAACCGGACCCGCATCGGGATCATCATCCGCGCCGGGGTGCAGGACCCGGAGATGGTCCAGGCGCTGGGTATCAACGTGCGCCGGGTGTTCACGCTGGTGTTCATCCTCGGCTCGGCGCTGGCCGCGCTGGGCGGGATCGCGCTGGTGCCCTACCAGGGCGCGACGCTGGAGATGGGCAACCAGTTCCTGATCCTGGCGATCGTCGTGGTCGTGATCGGCGGCATGGGCAGCTACGAAGGCACCGCCGTCGCCAGCATCGTCGTCGGCCTGACGCGCGCCGTGGCCGAGCAGCTCTCGCTGGAACATTTCGACGCGCCGGTGCTGGCCGAAACGTCGATTTTGCTGCTGATGATCGCCGTCCTGCTGGTGCAGCCGAGCGGCCTGTTTGGCAGGGGGGAATGATGATCGAGCGCACCGTCTACCGCACCATCGACCGGATCGGCGACCCGGCGCTGCGCCGCGCCGCCGAATCGCTGGCGCGGCTGGTGTTGGAAAACTGGTTCTACGCCCTGGTGGTGCTGGTCCTGTGGCAGTTCCCCGCCATCGTGGCGGACCTGTCGGGCAGCGAGGTCACGCCGCGCCGCCCCACCGGCGAGTCGGCCTTCTGGCAGAGCGAGATGGCCCGCGCCCTGGTGCTGGCCTGCCTGGCGATGAGCTACAACCTGCTGTTCGGCTACAACGGCATCATCTCGTTCGGCCACGCGCTGTTCTTCGGCGCGGGCGGCTACATCACGTTCATTCTGCTGGCGCGGGTGGACCAGTCCTACCAGCAAGAAGCGCTGATCGCCGTGCTGGCGGTAGTGCTGGCGCTGGCGATCCTCACCCGGATCACCGCCCGGCGGCTGGTGACGCTGGCGCTGGGTGGCGTGCTGCTGGTGTTGCTGCTGGTGCCGAACACCCCCGGCATGACCTTCTACCAGGCGGCGGCGCTGGCCGTGCTGGGCAGCATCGGCCTGAGCCTGATCTCCGGCGTGGTGACGCTGCGCCTGCGCGGGATCTACTTCACCATGTTCACGCTGGCCCTGGCCGAGATGTTCTTCGTGCTGGCGAAAAGCGGGACCTTCCGCAACGTCACCGGCGCGGAGGATGGCCTGGGCTTCGGCGACCTGCTGCCCGCCGCGCTCAACCCCACCCCCACCGCGGACGGCAGCCGCTTGCAGATGTACCGCGTGACGATCGTGTTCTTCGTGATCGTCTTCCTGGCGATCCGCCGCTACCTCAACTCGCCGGTCGGGCGCGTGATCGTCGCCATCCGCGAGAACGAGGAACGCGCGCGGACTATCGGCTACAACACGTTTTTCTACAAGCTGCTGACGATGATCTTCGCGGGCGTGATCGCCACGCTCAGCGGCGTGCTGTTCGTGATCTGGGCGACCGACAAGCGCGTGCACCCGGAGATGCTCAGCCTCAAGTTCACCGTCGATCCACTGCTGCACACGCTGATCGGCGGGGTGGGCACGCTGACCGGCCCGGTCGTGGCCGCGCTCGGCCTGATCCTGGGCGAGACGTACCTGCGCAACGAGACATTCACGCTCGAAACCGAGGTGCTGGGGCTGGTGCCCCTGTGGCAGTTCGCGGTCGGGCTGATCGCCGCGCTGCTGATCCTGTTCCTGCGCCGGACCCTGCGCCCGGCGATCCGCCGCGTGGCCGGGGATGGCGGGCGGTGGTCCGTCCTCGGCGCGTACCTGGCCCTGTGGATCGTCGTCAGCGCGGCGGGGCTGGTCATCGGCGGGCAGGTCGTCCCGGACCTCGATCTTCAGGACGAGGTGTTCGACGTGTCGGACCTGTGGGATTTATTCCTGGGGATCGTGTTCGTGATCGTGGTGATGCTGCTGCCGCACGGCATCGTCGGCACGTGGAACCGCTTCTGGATCACCCGCCGGATTCGCCGGATGGAGCGCGCCCTGCAGCGCGAAAAAGCGCCGTAAAAGCGCAGTAAAAACTCAATCCCCGGCCAGCACGCTGGCCCGCACGGACGCGGAGACGTCGGCCTGCTGCGCCGGCGTCTCAACGCGTAGATCGGCGGCCAGGGCGAGCGCGATCACCAGCAGCGCGCCTTCGAGGGTGAACACCGCGCCGTAGGCGATCAGCGCGTCGCCGCCGGTGAGCCAGCGCACCACGTCCACCACGGCGCCGCCCAACACGCCGCCCATCGTCTGGCCGAACTCCGCCGCCATGCCCCACACGCCCATCATCAGCCCGGCGCGCGCGGTCGTCGTGTGCTCGATCACCGCCGTCAGCAGGCCCGCCATCGACAGGCCCGTGCCCAGCCCCAGGGCGAACACCAGCCCGCGGAACAGCGCCGGACTGCCCAGCCACCCGGCCAGGATGAACCCGGCGAAGACGGCCACGTTCAGCGCCAGCCCCACCCGCAGCGGGGCCAGGTAGCCCACCCGCTGGATCAGCCAGCTCCCGCTGGCGATCATGGCGAGGATGGTGCCCGCGCCCCAGATCGCCGTCAGGCGCGTGGTCTGGGCGACGCGCATGTCGAGCACCAGCGCGCCGTAAGGCTCCAGCAGCACGTCCTGGGCCAGCGTGCCCAACACGCTGAGCACGACCAGCACGAAAAACCGCCGCCCCTGCGGGTTGTCCAGCACTACGGCGCGGATCGCCTCGCGGAACGGCACCTCGGCGGCCTGGCGGCTGAGCGCGCCGATCGCGGCGTGGCGCGGCTCCTGGCGGACGACGGCCAGCGCGGCCAGCCCGGCGAACAGCGCCGCGATCCCGATCACAATCGCCACCAGCCGGGATTCGTCGTAGGGGTCCAGCAGGCGGCCCAGGACGAGCGCGCCGGTGAACAGGCCGGTGAACATCGCCACCTTGTAAATCGTCACGGCGCGGGGGCGCTGGTCGCCGTGGAAGACGTCGGCCAGCAGCGCCTCGAAGCTGTTGCTCGCCAGCGTATAGCCGAGCGCGTAAGCCAGGAAAGCGGTCAGCGTCCCGCCGGCCAGCACGACGCCCACCGCCGCGACGTTCGTCACGATGAGCGTGGCGCCGATCACGCCCAGCCCGGCGACAATCGCGCCGAGCGCGATGTACGGCTCGCGGCGCCGCCCGCCGACGGGGTGCGCGTCGGAGAAGTAGCCCATCCAGGCGCGGGCCGGGGCCACCGCCAGCGACACGGCGAAGAACAGCCCCACCAGCGAGGCGGGCAGCTCCAGCTCCACGATCATCACGCGGTTGAGCGTGCCGCTCACCAGCACGAGCATCAGGCCCAGGCCCAGCGGAAAGCCCGCCAGTCGAATGTAATGGATCCAGCGCAGCATGGCGTTTGTCCGGATGCAGGTTTTCTCAGGTTTCCTGGCAGATTATACAGATTTTAGTGAGCAAAAGCATCCGTATCGCCGCACCCGCGCGGACACCAGCCCGGCGACGCCCCCACCCGAGAACAGCAGGGCCACGTCGCGGACCGTGCCCCTGGGGTCTGGGGAAGGTTCGGCGGGCTGTGGTGCGTTCATCGGCGGTGCCTCGTTTGGTCTGGTGAAGTGCGCGCAGACTGCCCGCCTACTCCGGCTTGGCGTAGGCCGCGACGATGTGCTCGTACATCCCGCGCGGCAGGGCGCGGACCAGCGCCGCGTTCAGCCGGAAGATCAGCGGGTGAAACGCGAAATACGTCGGGTCCTCGACGTGGTGGAAAGCGCGGCATTCCAGCCCGGCGGCGCGTGCCAGCGCCTCGATCTGGCGGCGGGTGTTGGCGCGGTACATGACCGGGAACGCGTCGGACTCCTCGCGGCCATACAGCCGGGGCACCAACCGCGCCTGCAGCGGGTGCAGCGCCCGGTTGAGCAGCGCGGCGGGGCTGTGGGCGCTCGGCGCGACGAAGAGGAACGCGCCGCCGGGCCGCAGGATGCGCGCCACCTCGCGGAAAGTCCGCGCCGGGTCGGGCAGGTGTTCGAGCACCCAGCTCGACAGCGCCAGGTCCACGCTGGCGGCGGGCAGCGGGATCGCGTCCGCGCTGGCGACGGCGCGCGGCAGGTCCGGCAGGCGGTGCTCGACCAGCGACCGGAGATCGGGATCGAGCCCCAGCGGGCGATCCGCCGCCGGGCCGAGCTGTTCCAGCACGCCGCCGCGCCCGCAGCCCAGGTCCACCACGCGCATGCCCGGGCGCAGGTACTGGCGGATCAGGGCCTCGTACTGCTCCGTGGCCGGGCGCCAGCCGGGGCGCAGCGCCGCGTAGCGGCGGCGGTAGGCATTCTGGCGGTCGAGCGACAGCGGCATGGGGCGCTCACCCGACCGAGATCCGGCTGCCGTCGGGCGTCTTGGTGATGCTGATCTGCACCGGGAAGGCGTCGCGCAGGTCTTCGACGTGCGTGATCACCAGCAGCAGGTCGAAGTGATCCTGCACGGCGGTGATCGCCTCGACCAGCCGCTGGCGGCCCATCTCGTCCTGCGTGCCGAAGCCCTCGTCCATGAACAGCGTGCGAAGCTGCGCCCCGGCCCGCCGGGCCAGCATCTGGCTGAGCGCCACGCGGATCGCGAAGTCCACGCGGAACGCCTCGCCGCCGGAATACGTCTCGTAGCTGCGCGTGCCCAGCTCGTCGCTGATCAGGATGTCCAGCGTTTCGGCCACGCCGCCGGTGCGTTTTTCGCGCTGCGTGTCGAGCCGGACGTGCATCCGGCCATCGGTCATACGGGCCAGCAGGTGGTTGGCGGACTCCTCCAGTTCGGGGATGGCTGCCTCGATGATCATGGCCGGGACGCCGTTCTTGCCGAAGGCGGCGCGCAGGTCTTCGTAGACGCTCTTCTCGCCGCTCAGTTCCATCTGCCGGGTTTCCAGGTCGGCCTTGCGCTTGCGGGCGTTCTCCAGCGCCGCGAGCGCCTGCTGCGCCCGGATCACGCTCTCCTGGGCGCGCTTTTCGGCGGTGCGCCGCTGCCGGACTTCCTCGTCGCGGCGGCGGGCCTCTTCGACCTGCTCCTGCAGCCCTTCGATTTCCGCCTGGGCGGCGGCCACTTCGGCCCGTTCCTCGTCCAGCACTTTCAGCCAGCGATCGCGCCGGGCGGTCGCGTTCGCCAGCGCCGTCTGGACCTCGGGAAGCTGTTGCAGTGCGGTTTCGAGATCGCGCTGGCGGCGGTCGAAATCCTCGTAGGTGGAGAGCGTCTCGCGGACGGCGCTGTGCGTGTCCGAGTCGTATCCCAGGGTGTCGATCTCGGCCTGGATCGCGTCGCGCTGGGCCTGCAATTCCTCGGCATACGCGCCGGACTCGATCAGTTCTTCCACCGCCGCCAGCCCGGCCTGCTCCGACCGGATCGTGTCGGCGGCGTTGCGCGCGGATTCCAGCGACACGTTGAGCGCGGCGGCGCGGTCCCGCAGGGCTTGCAGCTTGCGCAGCTCGACCTCGATCGCCTCGATCTCGGCGCGGTGGGCGGCCATCGTCTCGGTGATCTCGGCCAGCCGCGCCTGGTTGCCCCGGTGCTGGTCGCCGCGCTCGGTACCGTCGGCCACCAGTTCCTCCAGCAGCGCCGCCTTGTGCGCCTCGTCGAGCGGCTGGCCGCAGGTCGGGCAGGTGGCCTCGGCGGCCTGTACGTCATCGATCCGCGTCTTGATGGCCTGCATCTCGCCGTACAGCGTCTGGTTGAGCGCGCGCAGCTCGGCCTTCTCTTCGTTGAGCGCGTTGATATCCTCGCGCAGGCTGTCGCGCCGCGCCTCTTCGCTTTCGAGATGCCGGACCTCGGCCTGCACGTCGGCCAGATCGGCCTGCAGCGCGTCCAGGTCGGCGGCGGTGCGCTGCGCGTTGGCGATGCGGTCGCGGTGCAGGCTGGCCTGCGACTCGAGGTCGGCGCGGGCGGCTTGAATGCGCCCGGCCACCTCGTTCAGCCGGTCCTTGATCGTGCTCATGGCCTGCAACTTCTCGCCCAACTGCTGGTCCGCCTCGCGCGCGGCCCGGAGCTGGGCGTAGCCTTCCTGGATCGACTCGCGGTTCTCGACCACGTCCTGCAACTGCCCGATCTGCGTTTCGTAGCGATCAAGCTCGGCTTCGATGTCGTCCAGGTCGGTCTGCCGCTGCTTGATGCGGTGCTCGGCCTGGGCCAGCCGCGCCTGGGCGGCGTTCATCTGCTCCTGCGCGCCGGCGACCTCGTTGTAGCGCGCCTCGGCTTCCTCGCGGAGCGCAGTCGCGTCGGCCAGCGCCACCGTCGCCAGCTCCAGATTGCGCACCAGGGCCGGTTCTTCGGCTTCCTGCTGGGCGATCTCCTGCAGGCGGTAGTCGATCACGCCCAGGTCGTGCTCGATCTGGCGCAAGGTTTCTTTGGCGCGGTCCTCGTAGGTCTTCCACTGGCTCAGCCCCAGGATCTCGCCGAGAATGTCCTTGCGATGGGCGGGCGTCTTGGTGGTGAAGGCGTCGGCGCGGCCTTGCTGCAAAAAGGCCGAGTGGATGAAGGTGTCGTAGTCCAGCCGCAGCAGGTCGCCGATCAGCTTGTTCGTCTCCGGGATCGAGGGGGCGCTCAGCGGGCGGAACTGGTTCGCCTCGTGGTCGAAGACGAACAGGTCGAGCTGGCTGCGCCCCGCGCGCGCGGTTTTGCCCTTCTGGCGGCGGCGCACCACCCGGTAGAGCGTGTCGCCCTGCAAAAAATCGAGCTGCACGAACATCTCGGACTGTCCCTGGTGGATCAGGTCGTCATCGCTGCGCACGCGGGCCTTGCCCCACAGCGCCCAGGTGATCGCGTCCAGCAGCGACGACTTGCCCGCGCCGTTCGCGCCGGTCAGGCAGGCGAGGTGAATGCCGTCGAAGACGAGCGGATCGGGCTGGCGATAGGCCAGGAAGTTGTACATTTCAAGTCGGGTCGGGAGCATACGAAACCTTTGCTATGCGTATCACTCTCAGCGGGCCGGGCGCCGCACGCGGTGGCCCGCTACAACCGGACGAGCGCGGCGCGGACCCCGGTCGCCCAGGCACGCAGCGAGTCGGGATGCTGGTCGCCGGTCAACTGCACGTACAGGCCGCGCAGAAAACCGCGAGTGTTGATATAGGCGCCGTGATGCGCCGGATCGCTGAACAGCGTGGCGGTGCCCAACCGGTCGCGCAGCCCGCCCATCGCGTCCAGCCAGCCGGCGATGGTTTTCCGCGGCACGATCTCGCGCTGGAGCACCGAGCAAGCGGCGCGGGCCAGACGATCGTCTTCGTTGTACAGCAGGATTGTGCTGCCTGGCGCCGTCACCATGCCGGACAGCGCGGCCAGGATGCGCTCGAGATCGGCGCCGTCCAGGTGGCGGCTCGCGGCAAATTCGTCCAGCAGATCGGCGGTGTGGGCGACGGCATGCGCCCAGCCTTTGCCCGGCACGTAGCCGCGCCGGTCTTTTTCGGCGGCGGCGTAGGCCAGCGCCTTCTCGAACAGCGCCCGCGCCTCGCTTCGATCCAACACGGGCAGCCGGTGATTGTCGTAATAGACAAACGCCGCCAGCACCAGCGCGGAGAACGAGCGCAGAAAGACCGAATCCGCGCCTTCCTCGCCGATGTCGCCCGCCAGATTCGCGGCCAAAGGATCGATCAGCGGGCGCAGGTCGTCGGGGGCCAGGACCTGCCGGTCGATCCAGCGCGCCGTGATCCCATAGGCGATATCGTCGCGCAGCTCCGGATCGGTCGAGCCGAGGTAGCCGGTCAGCTCGCGCAGCAGGTCGCCCGCGCGGTGCGCAGCCGGCACGGCGTAATCGTCCTCGATGATGGCGCGCCAGAAGGCTTTGTCCACGTCAGTCCTCCGCCGTGAAGATCCGCCGCGCGTGGTCGAGCAGGATCGCGATCCGGTCGGGCGGGACCTCTTTGCTGCCCAGGTACCGTTCGAGCAGTTGGTCGGGGTCCAGCCCTTCGGGCGAGGTGCCCAGGCGCAGCCGGGCCGGGCGCTCGACGTCGCGCTGAATGGCGGCGACGTGGTTCGCGCCCGCGTCGAGCAGGGCGCTATGAATCAGGCGATCTTGCAGCAGCAGGTCGGTTTCCGGGTCGGCGGTGACGATCACGCGCACGACGGCGTCGCGCAGGTCGTGCCGCGCGATGGTTTCGAGCACCACCTGGTTCGGGTCCCCGGCGCGGCGCACGTCCACCCGCAGCGTGACGAACGGGCGGCAGCCCACCTCGACGAACTCCCACCGGGCGCGGCCCCGCTCGACCTCGGCCCACACGAAACCCTTCGGGTCGGCCTCTTCGCCGAAGTCGATCCGCTCCAAGCTGCCGCTGTAGACCACCGGCGGGACGTCGGCGCGGCCCAGCGTCAGGCACTGGTGCTTGTGGATGTGGCCCAGCGCCACGTAATCCCACGCCGGATCGGCCACCGTGCTGAGCATCACGGTCACGTCGCGGCCCAGCATCACGCTGCGCTCGCTGCCCAGCACCGCCCCGGACACGCTGAAATGCCCGGTCAGGATGCGCGGCATGTCGTACGTCCCCGCTTCTTCGGCCATCGCTTGCAGCCGCCGGTCGAGGTGCTCGCCCAGGATGCCGTCGATCTGGGCGATGGTCCGGTTGTGGGGCAGGTCCACGTCCCGCAGCAGGTGATTGCGCACGGGATACGGCGCCGTGCCGACCAGCACCGGCCCGCGCTTCGTCTCGACGGTCACCAGGGCGTAGTCGCGCCCGAGGACCGTATTGGGCACGCGCAGCGTCTCGTAGATCTCGATGCTCGACGCGCGCTTGTCGACGTTCGGCAGGTCGTGGTTGCCCACCAACAGCACGACCGGGCACAGCGCGGCCAGGTCCTGGATGCGCCAGGCGAACTCGCGCTGAAAGGTCGGGTTGGGGCTGCGCGACTTGAACGCGTCCCCGGCGAAGATCGCCAGGTCGACCTCGCGCTCGCGGGCGTGAGCGATCATCTCGTCCATGCGGCGCAGGAAGTCGACCACGCGCGAGCTGAGGCCGGTGGCGGGATCGGTGCGCCCGTAGTTTTCCATGCCGATATGCACGTCGGCGAAATGTAACACGCGGATCGGGTCAGTCATGCGTCACTCGTAACAGGTTAACCGCCGGCGTGGGCGATGGCGTCCAGTATAGCGTCGTGCAGATACCCGTTGGTGACCAGCACGCCGCGATTGTTCGTCATGCGGGTGCCGCTGGTCCAGTCGATGGGCTGGCCGTGGATGTCGGTCATGCGCCCGCCGGCCTCGGTCACGATGGCGTATCCGGCGGCGTGATCCCACATCTTCTCGAAGTAGGTCGTGTCCGGCACGACGCGCAGCAGGATGTCGCCCATCCCGCACGCGACCATCGCGTGTTTGTCCTGGCTGTCCAGGCCGCGCTGCGGCGCGTCCGGCCCGCGCCCCAACAAGCGCGCCACCTCGTCGATCAGGCCGAGATTGGTGTGCCCGCTCTCAAAGCTGGTGAGCAGCGTCGCCCGCGCGGGATCGCTGGTGGCCGACACGCGAATCGGCACGCGCTCGCTGCCGCCCAACGCCTCCATGAACGCGCCGCTGCCCCGGCTGGCGTAGCTCAGCACGCCCAGGTCATCGGGGGGCATCTCCTCGTCGCTGTAAAAGCCGGGGCTTGCCAGCACGCCCGCCACCGGCTCGCCCTCGATCAGCAGGCCGATGGCGACGCAGTAATGCCGCCCGCCGAGAAAGCCCTTCGTCCCGTCGATCGGATCGATCACCCAGGTGCGGCGCGCGGTCTTCTGCTTGCCGAAGTCCAGCCACGCGCAGATCTGCTCTTCGAACACGTAGCCGCCCAGCGCATCGGTCACGAAACGCTGGACGAGCGCGCGCTGCTTGTCGTTGAGCAGCAGCATGAACTCCTCCGACCGCTCTTCGGAGAGCACGGCGTCGTCGGGGAAGTTCTCGGCCAGGGCGTTGCCGATCACAGCCTGCGAGGCGTAATCGGCGATGGTGACCGGCTCGCGCCCGCCTTTCTGCGCGGGGTCGACCAGCTCGGTCTGGATCGTCTGGCATACGGAGGCGGCCATGCGGGCGATCGTCTTGGCCGTTTCGAGTTCGTGTGACAAATTCACGCGGTTTGCTCCCTGATCGTCAAGAATCCGCGCGTTATTGTAGCGCACCGGGCGGGCCGGCGCACCTCGCCCGGTGGGCGATTCCCGCAACACAAAAAACGCCAGCCGGGCGGCTGGCGCGTGTACCCCCGGACGGATTTGAACCGCCGACGCCAGGTTTAGGAAACCTGCGCTCTATCCTCTGAGCTACGGGGGCATGGCTGAGAGTAGTTTACCACGCCCGGGGCCGTTTTCAAGCGCGAGATCCCCGCCCCAGCCGCCGCTTGAGCGCCCCATACGACTCGCTGAGCCGCCGGGCCCAGCGATCCCCGAACACGTCGCGGGCCAGCATCACGACCCCGCGCCGCGCGGCCAGGGCCGGCTGCTGGCCCAGTGCCCGCGCCCAGTAGGCCAGCCGCTGCCGGGCCCGGCCCTGCGCGCCCGCCAGGTCCGCCAGGTGCAGGTACGCTTCGGCGCGGTCGGAGCGCGTCGCCCAGCCCAGGCGCGGCAGGTTGCGCAGAATCGCCGTTTCGCGGGCGAGCAGCACGCGCGGCTTTTGCTGCCCGGTGAGCGAGGCGGCGTGCTCGCGGTACAGGTACAGGTCGCGGTGCAGCGCCGCGATCGGGAAGCGGGCCGACACGCGCAGCCAGTAATCGTAATCCTCCGCCAGGTACAGGTCTTCGGCATACGGCCCGACCGCCTCCGCGACGGCGCGGCGATACAGGAAACACGGCCCCACCACGGACTTGAACATCAGGTCGCGGCGCTCCGGTGCGCGAACCGTCCCGGTGACGTTTCCCCCCTCGTCGATCAGGCTGTAATCGGCGTACACCAGCCCTACATCGGGATGATCCGCCAGAAAGCGGGCCATCTCGGCCAGCGCGTCGGGCCGGTACAGGTTGTCGTCGGACGTCCAGGTGAGCAGGTCGCCGCGTGCAGCGTCGAACCCGGTGTTGAGCGCGCCGGGCAATTTGCGGTTCTGCTCGTGCCGGATCACGCGGATGCGCGCATCTTCGGCGGCAAAACCGGCGGCGATCTGCGGCGTGTCGTCGGTCGAGCAGTCGTCGACGACGATCAACTCCCAGTGCGGGTAGGTTTGCGCCCGGCAGCTCCGGATCGCCCCGGCCAGGAAGCGCGCGCCGTTGTAAACCGGCAGCACGATCGACACCAGCGCGTTCTCGCTCATCGCGCGCCGCGCTCCAGCAGGATCGCCGTGATGCGCTCGGCGGCCTGCCCGTCGCCGTAGGGATTGATCCCGCGCGCCATGGCCGCGTGGGCCTCCGGATCGCGCAGCAGGCGCTCGGCCTCGCTCACGATGCGCTGGCGCGAGGTGCCCACCAGCCGCGCCACGTTCGCCGCGATGCCCTCCGGGCGCTCGGTCGCCTCGCGCATGACGAGCACCGGCACGCCGAAGGTCGGCGCTTCTTCCTGAATGCCGCCGGAGTCGGTCAGCACGAGCGTCGCCCGTTTGAGCATCTGCACCAGCGAGTGGTAATCGAGCGGGTCCAGCAGATGCACGTTGGGGGCGTCCGCCAGCAGTTCGCGGACCGGCGCCTGCACGTTCGGGTTCAGGTGGACCGGGTAGACGAACCGGACGCCTTCCGCCGCGAAACGCTCCGCCAGGTCGCGGATCGCCAGGCACAGCTCGCGGAACGGCTGGCCGAAGCTCTCGCGCCGGTGCGCCGTGACGAACACGATGCGGTCGTCCAGCGGCAGCCCGGCCAGCGGCCCCCGCGACCAGTCATAGGGCTGCGCGGCCATCTCCAACAACGCATCGACCACGGTGTTCCCCGTCAGGTAGACGTCCCCCGGCGGGCAGCCCTCGCGCAGCAGGACCTCCCGCGCGTGCTCGGTCGGCGCGAAGTAGGCGTCGGCGGCAAAATCGGCCACGCGCCGGAAGATCTCCTCCGGGAACGGGTGCCACTTGTCGCCGGTGCGCAGCCCGGCCTCGACGTGCCCGAACGGCACGCGCCGGAAGTGCGCGACCATCGCCGCGGCAAAGACTGTCGTCGTGTCGCCCACGCCCAGAATCCAATCGGGCTGCACGCGCTCCACGACAGCATCCAGCTCGGTGAGTAGGGTGGCGCTCACCTGTGCCAGAGTCTGGTCCGGCTCCATGATGTCGAGGCGGATGTCGGGCCGGATGGCGAACAGGTCGAGCACCTGGGCCAGCATCTCGCGGTGTTGCCCGGTGGAGCAGGCCACCGACCGGATAGCGTCCGGTCGCCGGGCGAAGGCTTTCAGCAGCGGGGCGATCTTCACCGCCTCGGGCCGGGTGCCGAAAATGCTCAGAATGGTTAGCATGACACTCACTCCTGCGAACGTGAAGCCGATTTCACCACGCCCAGCCGCGCCAGCAAGGGCCGCAACCCGAGCCGGTCGATCACGAAGCGCGGCCCGGCGCGCAGCGCCTCGTCCCACGGCTTGAGCCGCTGCCGCCGCTGCCATTTGCGCCAGCGCTCGTCCGCGCCGGGGCCCCACAGCCGGTCCGCAATCTCCGGCGGTAGGCCGGCGTCCTGGCGGCCCCACTCGTCCCAACAGGCGCGCATCAGGCGCGGGTCGGCGGGCTTGAGCGCGTCCCAGTTGCCGCCGCGCAGGTGCACGATGTTGTCTTCCACGTTCTGCCGTGGATCGCCGGTGCCGCTCAGGTTGCGGGCGCCCTGGGTGAAGACCCCGCCCAGGTGCTCGCCCGCGCAGAACTCGACCAGCCGCCCGGCGCGAACCAGCCACTCGAAATCGCCCGCGATGTGGAAGCGCTCGTCGAACGGGCCCACCCGGTCGTAGAGCGCCCGGTCGAACAGGTAAAACGTGCCGGTGCGCGAGGTGCGCTCGAACGCCGCCCGGTCGAAGGGCCGCGCCGGGACGTGAATTGTGCGCCGGGTGGTGAACAGGCCCCACCAGCGGCGCTCGCGCAGGATGGCATACGGGAAATAGACCAGGGCGCAGCCTTCGCTGATGCGGCGCTGCCCCTCGACCAGCGCGCCCGCTTCGCGGGCGTCGTCGGCATTCCACACGCCGATGCAGCGCCCCCGCGCCGCCCGCACGCCGCGATTCCACGAGGCGTAGATCGTCTCGCGCGGGACGTGCAGCACCTGCAACGCCAGCTCGCCCCTCTCCCCCGCCGCCACCAGCGGGGCCAGCAGCGCGCGCTCGCGGTCGGTGGCGTCGTTGGCGACGATCACCATTTCCAGCGACAGGCCCGCGGCGCGCACCTGGGCGGCCACGCGCCGCACGTGCCCGGCATACACGGCCAGGTACGGCTCGGCCCGGTAGAGCGATGTGATCAGCGAGACGTCCACGGCTCGCCCTCCACCGGCCCGAACGCGGCCAGCGCGCCGGATACCGTCCCGTCACAGACCGCGCCGTGCTGCGTGTCGTAGGGGGCCGGGCCGGGATCGTTGCTCAGCTCCAGCATGAACGCCGCGGCGGGATGCAGCGCGGGCGACCGGCGCACCACGGCGCGCTCCACGGCGCTCGACAGGCCGCGCCAGCCGTGATACAGCCCGAACCGGCCCCGGCGGTGGCGCATCCGCTTGAGCCACCACAGCGCGCCCAGCCAGGGCCGCACGCGCTCGAAAGCGGCGCGGTCGTCGCCGTCCAGGTGGCGCTCGTAGATCGCGAGCAGCTCTCGGCGGCGGCGCCCCCCGCCGGAGCCAGACTTGTGCGCGCCGTGCAGCCGGTAGCAGGCTGCCGTCGCCGGGACGGCGGCGGGACGGGCCAGCGGCGCCACGCGGATGAAAAAATCCCAGTCGAAGGTGTAGGTCAGGCCCTCGTCGAGCGGCCCGGCAGCGGCCCACAGGTCGCGCGTCCACAGGCAGCCCGGCTGGTCGAAGGCCAGGACGCGCCGCAGCGTCTCCGGCGCGAACGCCTCGATCCGTGGCTGGAGCCGGACCGGCGCCGCGCGAACGCCGTCCTGAAAGCGGATGACCGCTCCCCCGGCCCACGTCGCGCCCGCGCGGGTCGCGCCTTCGACCAGCGCATGCAGCGCGCCGGGCGCGTAGCAGTCGTCGCTGTTGAGCCAACCGAGCCAGCCGCCGGTCGCGCGGGCGAAGCCCAGGTTGATCGCGTTGCCCTGGCCGCGGTCGCGCTGGCTGGTCCAATGCGCCAGCCACGGGGCGTAACGCTCGATGATCGCGGCGCTGCCGTCGCTGCTGCCGCCGTCCATCACGATGTATTCCAGGTCCGGATATCTCTGGAGCAGCACGGATCGAATCGTCTCTTCGAGGAATGGCGCTTGGTTGAAGGACGGCGTCACGATCGTGATGCGCGGCCAGGGGCTGCCATCCGGCAGCGCGGCGGGAACTGGCGACGCTTCGACCGTCCAGGGCCAGCCAGATCGTCCGGGCGGCGGGGCGGGCAGTTCGGCGAGGGTCGGCACGGCTCAGCCCTCCCCTGCCAGGATGGCCGCGTACAGGTCGGCGTAACGCTGCGCCTGCACGTCGATCGCGTATTCCTGCACGGCGACCCGGCGGCAGTTCTCGCCCAGCGCGGCGCGGCGGTCCGGATCGCGCAGCAGGTCCGCCAGGGCGCGACGCAGCCCCTCGACGTCGCCCGCCGGGGCCAGCGCGCCGGTTTCGCCGGGGCGCACCATGTCGCGCGTTCCGCCCGCGTCGAATGCCGCCACCGGCGTCCCGCAGGCGAGAGCCTCGATCACGGTGTTGGGCAGGTTGTCTTGCAGCGACGGCAGGGCGAAGACGTCGGCGGCGCTGTAGACCAGCGACAGCAGCCGGTCGCTGTCGATTCGCCCCAGGTGCAGGTGCGGGAACGGCAAATCCAGCGCGGGGCTGCTGCTGCCGATGGACAGCAGGTGCAGGTCGCGGGCGTCGTCCAGGCCGCGCAGCGCCTCGACCAGGAGGCTGAATCCCTTGCGCGCCTGGTCCATCTGGTCGGCCACGAACAGCACCGCCGGCACGCCGGGCGGGATGCCGAGCGCGTCCCGCGCCGCGGCCCGGTCGCGCGGGGCGAAGTCGCCGGTGTCGATACCGTTGGGGATCACCGCGACCGGGAACCGCCCCAGTAGCGCGCTGCGCCCGGCTTCGGCGGCCATCCAGCGGCTGGGCGCCACGATGTGCAGCCGGCCTTCCGGCACGCGCGCGAAGGCGTCCTGCTTGCGCCGCCAGATGTCCCGCGCCAGATCGTCCGGGCGGCTCGATCCGAGGGCCGGGCACGCGCCGCACTGCCCGCTGAATTTGCTGCAGCCCCAATCGTAATGGCAGCCACCGGTGAAGGGACTCATGTCGTGCAGCGTCCACACGACCGGCGTGCGCGCCGGGATCGCGCCGAAGAAGGCCCGGTAATCGACGAACTGCGCGATCCAGTGCAGGTTGATTACGTCCGCCGGGGGGATGTGCCCGGCCAGCGCCGCGCCGTGCCCGGTCCGGTCGTCGCTGAACCACTCGCCGCGCCGCCGGGTGGACGCGTAGCGGGCCAGGTCGCGCGCGATTCGCTCGCGGCGCAGGCGGCGCGCCAGGCGGCTCCGCAGGTCCATCGGGCGGCGGAAGGCCACCACCGCCGGGTCGCGGCTGGCGCGGCGCTCGACCAGCATCGTCGAGTCGTGGCCGAGCGTTCGCAGCCCGTTGTGCAGGCGGTAGGCGGCGCGCGCGGCCCCGCCGGTGATGTCGTAGGTGCTCAGGTGCAGAATCTTCATGGCGTTTCACCGGGCGGCGCGACTCGCCACGCCGACAGATCGCGGTCGAGCAGAGCTTCCAGCCGGGCGATGTCCTCCGCGTACAGGCTGTACAGCCGGTAGGCCAGCGCCGGGTCGAGCTGGGGCCGGGGATTCTTGAACAGCCGGATCATCACCCGCCGGTCGAACTGGCGGATCGCCTCGCTGGCCCACCGCTGGAGCCGGTTTTGCTCGCGCATGCTCATGCCGGCGCCCTGCGGCTCGATGTGGTAGATCAGCCACCGGTTGCGGAGCGCCATCAGCCGGATGCGCGGAATCGAGTACAGGCTGGCTTTGGGGCGGTCGTTCAGCGCCTGGGGCACGTAGGCAGCGTCCACGCCCACGAAGCGGTAGACCTGCTGCACAATGCCCAGCCGGTCGTGTTTCAGGTCGTCGTAGAGCAGGACCAGCACCCGGTCGCGGGGGAAGTGATCCAGGAAGCGCGCGATCTGCTCGCCGTAAAAGCCGTAGTCGATGATCCGCGCCGGCCCGGGATTCGCCGCGCGGTAGGCCGCGTCGAACAGCGGCGGCAGACCCCGCTCGATTGGGCGGACAGGCGCGGTCCCGTTGAGGATCTGGTGATAGTAGGCCGAAACCGCCCGCTCGACCGGATTGCGCAGGATGGCGATCAGGCTGGCGTCGGACACGTCGGCGGCCATGCGCGCGGGGCATTCCGGCTGGCCCAGGAAGTTCGGGCGCTTGATGCCGCGCCGTTGATCGGGCCCGGCCACCGACAGCAGTTGGGAGAGCCAGCTCCGGTCCCGCCGCTGGTAAAACGGGTCTTCGAAAATGGGCGTTTCGTCCAGCGGCATATAGACCTGCGGATGCTCGCGCAGGCAGTGATGCAGGAAGGTCGAGCCGGCCTTTTGCGCGCCGATGATCACGAAATGGGGCAGGGTGAGATCAGTCATCGCGCTCATCTCCAGCGAGTGCGGGTGATCGGAAGACGGCGCCCACGTCCAGGCCAAGCCGGGCCGCGTACTCGCGCTGCAACCGCGCGATCAGCTCGTACTCCGGGGCCAGCATCTCGCGCAGCCGGTCGCGCTCGTCCGCGCTGATAGGCGCATCATTGGCCGCCCGCTTGGCGTGGCGCACCTGCAGCTCGACCCCCAGGTCGTCGGCCAGACGGCGCAGGCCTCGCTCGAAATCTTCCACGAACAGGAACCGCGAACAGGACAGAATGTTGTCGAACGCCTCGTTCAGGTCGAACGACGCTGAGAACATGTAAATCTGGTTCTGCAAATGCTCGCGCGGGATGTTGTCGAGAAAATCGCCGAAACTGCTGCCGAGCCAGGGGCCTTCCTCAACCATGCATGGGTGAGGGACATGGTTATCGCGATACCTGACCAGCATCTTGTAATGCGACACCACACGCTTGACCGGATCGCGGAAGCACGTGAAGGTATACGTCTGGGGTGGCAGCGTCAGCTTATGCATGGGGATATGTGAAAAAGCATAATAGTACCGTCCTTTCTCGATCGACACCTGACCCCAGCCGGCAAAGATTTTATTTCCACTGATCAGACGATAGGATTGGTGCATGCGGCGATACACGCCCTGCCCATCCTCGCCTCCCAGCGACAGCATCGCGTGGTTGAGGCTGGTCCCGGCGGCTTTGCGGATATGGTAGAAGTAAATCCGGCGATAGTTGCCCGCGCCGATATGGTAGCGGTTCGCCAACCAGATATAGGGCACCTCGCGGATGCCGCGCCGGATGTCGCGGCGGATGATGTGAAAACGGCGCCGTAAGGGGAATACCCAACTCATGAGCGACAGAATCCTACGCCTTCATATACCGTTCGATGATACCGACCAATTCTTCCATGCGCTGGCGGTAGGTGTGGTCGCGCAGCGTGCGCGCCTGCCCCGCACGGGCGATGGCCTCGCGCTCGGCGGGATGCGCCAGATAATACCGGATCTGCTCGGCGCATTCCTCCAGGCTGTGATACGCCACCACCTCGGTCCCCGGCTCGAACAGATCGCCCAAATTCTGCTTCCAGTCCGTGATCAAGAGCGCGCCCATGCCGGTCGCCTCGTAGAGCCGCATGTTGTTGGCGTAGGGCGGCACGCCGCCGTGATGGACGTTCAGCGTGATCTGGCTGCGGCCTAGCGTCCGGAACAGGTCCTGTCCCCACGCCTGTCCCTGGTAGCTGCGGCGGATAGGCGAGTCCGGGCGCAGCCGCTTGACGTCCGGCGCCCACACCTGGATGTCGACCTGCTCGCACAGCGCCTCGACGAACTCGGTCCGGTTGCTGTGAATGTCGAAAAACGAGCCGACGAAGCTGATTGGGACGTCGCGCTCCGGCTGGCCGGTGCGGTCCAGCACGCGCGGATCGAAGCCGTAGAGCACCAGCTCCGAGGGCACGCCCCGCTCCCGGAACCAGTCCACGAACGGCGGGAACGTCACCAGCGCGAGGTCATACGTCGCCCAGTCGTAGCCATCCGGCAGCGGCGTCGAGTCGTGCAGGCCGACCATCAGCCGCGTGTAGGGGCGCATCGCCTTCAGGAAATCGGTCGGGATCCGGTTCATCGCCGGGACGAGCAGCACGTCGGGCCGGTAGTGCCTGATCTGCGCCTCCAGGATCTCGGTGATCCAGCGCTTGTTGGTGTGCCAGCGCGGCCAGGGGACCACCCCGCGTCGCAGCCGAAGGCCGGGCGTGCGGTCCGGCGAGACGCGTACGCCGTGCTCGCGGGCCCAGGCTTTTTGGGTGTGCGGATCGTTGACGCGGATCTCGTGCGCTTCGTGGCCCAACTGCGCGAGGTTGTAGGGGTAGAACGTCGTGCCCCCGTGAAAGCCCTCGATCCGCACGCGCACCTGCTCGTCATAGGGCCGGTTTTCCAGCCCCGGATGCGCCGCATACAGCCACTGTAGAAGCTGCTCGTAGATGCCGTTGACGATCAGGAATTTCATAGCTTAGGTTCCCTGTTGGGGCCGGTGGCTCCGGCCTCGCCGCGCACGAGGACGGAAACGCCATCCAGGGCCGGGAAATTCAGGAAATAGTCGGCCACCAGGTCTTCATCTTCGACCAGCTCGGCCAGATAGAGGTGAACCAGGTTGTGCGCGTAATCGAGTTGGGGATAGCCCCCCGCGCGGCTCAGCCAGCGGTTGCCGTAGCGGATGATCCGGTCCGCGGCCCGGCTGCGCGCGGGATAGGCGGCGTGCCGCACGGCCAGCGCGTGTCCCGCGGGCAGGTCCCAGAACGCCCTGACCAGCTTCCCCACCGACTGGTTCAGGTGCGGCGGCTCGTCGAACACGGTGCAGCGCTCGCCAGCGATGACCCGCTGCGCGTCGAGGTCCAGAAATTGGAAGGCGGGGCGCGTGCTGGCTGCGTGTACCTGCCCCCAGCCCTCCGCATTGCGCGCGATCTGGTCCTGGTGGCGCATCCGGTGCTGCTGGATCCGTCCCCAGGCGCCCACCGGCATCAGCGCGAACGAGCGAAAGCCGGAGTGCGGGTGCCACTGGTGGAACAGGTGCGTGCGATCGTTGAGCCAGACCTCGCGCAGCCCGGCCAGCTTCAGCCGGTGGTTGAGATCGATGTCTTCGATGCCCCAGTAGCGGTAATACTCGTCGAACCCGCGGATTTGCTGCATGAGCGCCGTGGGCACGCACTGGCAGCCGCCGTACTGCGACCGGTCGCCGCGCTCCAGGCGCGGGATGTGGCGATCGAGGTGCGCCCAGTCGTCGAAGTGCTGCGGCAGGTAGTAGGGCGAGCAGTACAGGACCCGGTCCGGCGCCGCATGTTCGAGCAGGACGGCCACAAAATCGGGCGGGAAGATCATGTCCACGTCGGTGGTCATGACGAAAGCCGACGTCGCCCGCCGCACCCCGACGTTGAGCGCGCGCGAGCGGCTCCACGGATGGCCGCGCGTCTCGGAGTAGACGTAGCGGCAGAAGGCGTGCTTCCCGGCAGCGGCCTGGGCGGCGCGAGCTGCCGCCGGCGCGCTGCCATAGTCGACGATCACGACCTCGAAATCCGGCACGGTCTGGTTTGCCAGCGACGCCAGGCAGCGTTCGAGCAGGTCGATCGCCCGATCGCGGAAACCAATGACGACCGTCAGCGCGAGCGGCTCGTTCATGACGGCTCGTCGTACCCGGCCAACTCGCAGAGGTCGCGATACACCTGCGCCGTCTGGGCAGGCACCGGCTCGCTGGACCGGATGCGCTTGAGGCGCGCCTCCGGGAAGCTGCGGTCGATGTTGGCGTCGACGAAGGCTTCGAGCCGGTCGAGCCCCTCCGGCGTGAGAAGCTGGTTGTAGTGCAGGAACAGCCATTCGCCGCGGTGGCGGTGCTTCTCGATCACGTGGCGGTACATCAGGTTCCAGTGCTCGAACCCTTCGTCGGTCGAGATCGAGATGCCCCGCAAATAGTCCCGGTCACCCACCTCTTTCTGGATGCTCGCCACCGTGACCTCGGGCTCGCGGAACACGCAGATGAACACGGTATCGTTCAGGAAGGGGCGCCACGCGGACAGCGTGTAACAGAAGATCGGCGACTTGAAAGCGTACGGCTCGCGTTGGAGATAGGCGCGCATCCGCTCGCTGAGCTCGGGCGTGATCGCCGGCTCGCGGTCGACGGGGACCATCGCCAGCCAGCGGGTCAGGTGCCTGAGCTGCCGGTTGAATCGGGGATAGCGCATCCGTTCGCGCAGGCCCAGCCGCCGCAGCAGGCGATCCCCGTAGGACGAGACGAGCATACTCGCCAGGATGTCTTCGTTGAGCACGCCCAGCGCGTTCGACTCGAAGTAGCCCTTCGGATTGCTCTCGTTGGGCGCGTGGAGCTTGTCGCCCATGAAATAGCCGGCGCCATAGAGCGTCCCGGCGACCATGCTGGTGCCGCTGCGCCCGGTGCCCAGAATGAAACAGTTTCGCATATCCTATCCTTCGCCGGTAGTGGTGAACAATGGACTGATAGCGGCTGCTCAACTGCCCCCCATCCCCTGGCCCCTTCCCCCACGCCAGGCGGAGAGAAGGGGAAAAACCTCCTTCCCACCTTGTGGGGGAAGGATTGAGGATGGGGGGCAAAACAGGCATCAGTCAAAACCTCGCCACTATCCCTTCGCCGTCGTTGCTAGACCTGGAAACCCGCGCTTGAGCAGGTCAGACGTCATACTCTGGAAACAGATCGAACACGAGCCGTTCTTTCCGTCGCACGTATTGTTTCAACTCGGGCGTATAGTATTTTCCCCATTTTTGCTCCGTCGACCGACCACGCAAGGGCAGTATTTTTTCAGCCGACAAAATGAAATCTATTTCGTCCCTCTCGTACCCAACGCTCAACAAAAAGCTGTGCAGTTCCTGGTTGAGGTGCTCCGTGTGGATGAAATGCACGTTGTACATATCGCGCTTATACGCGCCGGACGTGATGTAGCTCGGAGTCAACGATTTGAAGGTGTCTGCGGGATTTTTGAAGAAGAAATCAATGAGCTGGTGGGTATGGAACCCCGGCGTTTCATCCCGCGCAAAGCTTGAGTCCGGCCTGGCGGAATAGATCTCGTTCATTAAGGTGACGTATTCCGCGAACGACAGGTCCGGAAAATGGGGGTAGAGGCGACGCGCTCGATGCTTCCACAAAAAATCATCCTGCGTCCACTGCCGGTATTCGTATTGCGACACGTAGCGATCGTACGGGTTTCGCGTCGTCGCCAGGATGGGCCGGTCCAGATAACGTTCGGGGATCATGTAGCACTTGATATGCTGGGTGACGATGCCGTCGTGGTTCGCAAGATACACCCGCGCAAACTGTGACGGGGCATCACGGTGCTCGGCCAGGACGCGTTCGGATTCTAACCTGAGCCGCCGACACTTTTCCTGTGACGGAATCCGGTCCGGATCGACGCCGTCGCTATGAAGCAGATCGAGCAGCGCCTTTTTGAACCGGCTGGGTTTCTGGCTCTCGGGTGCGCGGATAATTTGAACGCGATCGCCTCGCTGCTCGTGGATGCGCTGGAGGGTCTTCGCCACGAAGGTGCCGCCGGTTTTGGGGATGTGGACGTACAGAAACCTGTCGGTGATGATCATGGACCTTCTCGCTTGACGCTCCGGTGCAGCCGGTCGCGATCAACCGGCATGTTCGGCCACCCGGTGAGCCCAGTGGTGCTGCACGACGATCAGGCCCCGGTTGTTTTTCAGGGCCATCCCGCTGCCATAGACGTCTTTCTCGGTGACGTCGACCGCAACGACGTCTTCCAGCCACACCAGCCGCTCGACACGCTGGGCGACCAGCCGGACGTCGATGTAGTACTCCCCGCCCGTCACCGGCAGCGACTCGATGGTCAGCTCGACGCACCCGCGCGGCCCCAGGCGGGGGATGTCGAAGCCGCTGATCGGCATGGTGCCGAGCCGGAAGATCTCCTGCCCGAACATCGACCGGAACCGGACCACAAACGCCGGCACGGCGATCGCCGGGTCGGCCTCGTAGGCGATGCGCACCACGAACGGATCGTTCGTGCGCAGCAGCCGGAGCGGCTCACCATCGACGGTGTGCAGGGACACGCCCGTGATCCGGATGTCCGCGCGGTTTTGCGCGGCGAGCACCTCGCGGTTGACGCGATAAGCCAGGTTCGCCTCGTCCTGGTCGGGCGTGCCGGCCCGGTGCAGGTACTGCGTGATGACCTTCGGCACGTCCGTATCATCCAGCGCCACGCGGCCCTCCTCCAGCAGCATCGCCCGCGTGCAGAGATGCTCGACCGCGCCCATGTTGTGGCTCACGAACAGCACGGTGCGGCCCTCGCCGGCCACCTCGCCCATCTTGCCCAGGCACTTTTTCTGAAACTCCGCGTCGCCCACCGCCAGCACCTCGTCCACCAGCAGGATGTCCGGCTCCAGGTGGGCCGCCACGGCAAACGCCAGCCGCAGGTACATGCCGCTGGAATAGTGTTTGACCGGCGTATCGATGAACTTCTCGACGCCCGAAAACGCCACGATCTCGTCGAATTTGCGGTCCACTTCCTCGCGGCGCATCCCCAGGATCGCCCCGTTGAGGTACGTGTTTTCGCGCCCGGTCAGCTCCGGGTGAAAGCCGGTGCCCACTTCCAGCAGCGAGCCGACACGCCCGCGCAGCCGGATCGTGCCTTCGGTCGGGTTGGTGATGCGCGTCAGGATCTTGAGCAGCGTGCTCTTGCCCGCCCCGTTGCGCCCGATGATCCCGACCACCTCGCCGCGCTCGACGTCGAACGTTACATCCCGGAGCGCCCAGAACGTCTGCTTGCCCGCGTGGGCCGGGTTTTCGCGCCGCAGGAGCGACCGGGCGATCTGCCAGGGCCGGGCGAGCGAATCGCTCAGCGTTTCGGCCAGCGTGCGCTCGCGGGCCTGGAGCGCGCCGATCCGGTATTGTTTGCCCAGTCCGGCGATCTGGATCGCGAGGTTCTCGTTCATGCGCTACACCACATCCGCGAAGGTCTTCTCCATGCGCCGGAAGTAATACGCGCCGCCGATCAGCAGCAGGACGGCGACCACCGCCGACACCGCGACCATCGGGCCGGGCGAGCTGCCCTTGCCGAGCAGCGTCCAGCGGAACCCTTCGACGACGCCGACCATGGGATTCAGCCCGTAGAGCGTTTTCCACGGGTCGTTGAGCAGGCTGGCCGGATAGACGACCGGGGTGGCGTACATCCAGAACTGGGTGATGAAGGTGATCAGGTAGCGGATGTCGCGGTATTCGGCGTTCAGCGCGGCGAACCACAGCCCCACGCCCAGCGCCGTCACGCCCGCCAGCAGCAGGAACAGCGGCAGCCAGATGATCGAGGCCGCCGTCGGGTAGATGTCGTAATAGATCATCATGCCGAACAGCACGAGGAACGATAGCAGGAAATCGGGAATCCCCGCCAGCACGCCGGAGATCGGCACCACCAGCCGGGGAAAATAGACTTTCTTGATCAGCCCGGAACTGCCGACCACGCTGCCGGCAGCGCGCGTCAGCCCCCCGGCGAAAAACGTCCACGGCAGCAGCGCGGTGTAGTTGAAGATCGGGTAGGGCATGCCGTCCGAAGGCATCTTCGCCAGCCGCCCGAAGAAGATGCTCATCACGATCATGGTGAAGACCGGCTGCAGAATGGCCCAACTGGCGCCCAGCAGCGTCTGCTTGTAGCGCACCTTGATATCGCGCCAGGTCAGGAAGTAGAGCAGCTCGCGGTACTGCCACAGCTCGCGCAGCCCCAGCGATACCCAGCCGTGCGCCGGTTCGATCAGGATGATGTCGTCCGAGTCATCGTCGGCGGCGGTGGGCAGCGGTTGAGGTTGGACGTTGGAGAGCGACATCGACAACAGGCTTTCTATGCCCTGGCGCGGGATCGCATTCGCGCCGACTGCGGGCGTAAGAGGCCATTTGAAAAACTGCGTTCCCCCCATCCCCGGCCCTTCCGCCACCAGGAGGGAAGGGAGAAAGCTAGCTTGTTAGCCCCTCCCTCTTTATGGGGGAGGGGTTTGGGGTGGGGGAAACAACGCTTCACCAGACTTCTCAAATGGCCTGTAAAGGTGTGAGCGTGGCGCCTATTGTACCCGGCGGCATACCTCTGTCAACCGTCGCTCGCCCAATGCGTCCCGGCGTGGAAGCTGTGATCCTGATCTTGACAAAACAAGGTCGTTTCGAGTTAAATAGATGTGTCAACAGCCGCTGCTGGCTGTTCGCGACGCGCATCATCCTTAGCCCCGTCATTCATACTTGGACGGGGCTTTTATTTTTTAGGGCTGCGCGTCGGCGGGGACCACCTCGTAGATGCGCGCGCCGTTGCCGTCGTACACCAGCCGCAGGTAGGGCAGGCTCTCGATGGCCTCGGCGTGGTACGACGCGGCTTCGTCCAGCGGTGGGCGCCAGCGGATCATATCCTCGAAGCGTTCCGGCTCGCCGAAGACCTGCGGCACCAGCACGTACTGCACGCCATATTCAGCAAAGAGGTCCCGGTAATCCGCCGCGTCGTCCGCCGGGTCCAGCCAGAACGCGCGAAACGCGTCCTGCTCGGCTTCGGCCCGCTCGGTGTGGCGGAAGAACGGCTGCGGGCGGAAGAAGACCGTGTCGCGCTCGCTGATCACGGGCGCCCAGTCGGCTTCGTGCGGCCCCGGATGGTTGAGCACGCGCGCGTCTTCGGGCGCGTTGTCGCGCAGCCAGAGCATGGCGTCCACGTCGGCGGCGGACGAGAACGCGCCGTAGAACGACAGATGTTCCTTGCTGTAGTCCAGCAGCGGATCGAAGAACACGACCGCCGCGACGATGCCCGCCAGCGCCAGCGTCACGACCGGCAGCGCCAGCCGCCCGGTCCACCGGTCGATGCGCCGCGCGCCCAGCCGGTCGATCAGCCACAACAGGCCCAGCCCGCCCAGGACGGTGTACGGGATGATCGGCCCGTGCCAGGCCAGACTGAACGGGTAATCGTACTTGAGCAGCGGCTCCACGACGTCGGGGAAATTCGACTCCAGCAGGCCCAGCGTCGAGAACTCCACGATGCCCACCAGCCAGACCAGCATCAGCAGGTGGGCGGGCTTGCGCTGCCGCAGGCCGATCAGCGCGCCGATAGCCGCCAGCCCGACGATGATCCCGCCGTGCATGAAGACCAGCGTGCGCCAATGCTGGCGATCGACGGCGAACGGCGATTCGATGTCCGAGCCGAGCAGGTCCAGCAGGCTGTTCAGCCACGGCGAGATGATACCCAGCGCCACCAGCGGGATCACGGCGGCGATCACCAGCCAGGACGCGATACGAGGCCGGGGGCGGCTGAAGACGAGCAGCACCAGCCACGGCACGTAGCCGATCATCAGGGCGATGGTCGTGTCCGGCTGGCTGAGCGGCACGCCCGCCAGGCAGATCGCGGCGAACAGCGCGCTGGACCAGCGCCACGATTGCAGAAAGCGCAGCGTGAAAAACAGGAACCCCAGCGCGAACGTCAGGCTGAGCAGCGCCGTGTAGTGCGAGTCCATGAAGGCGGTGACCATCCCCGTCCCGCCCAGCGCGGCCAGCATGAACGCGCGCCCGGCGCGCGGGCCGTCCAGCTCGCAGCCGAAGTCGTAAGCCAGCCACACGAACAACACCGCCGTCGCCGCGCCGACCACCAGTTGCAGCGCGTGAATGCCCAGCGTGAACCGGGCGCTGAGGTGCGCGATCAGCCCGACGAAGCCCGGCGAGTAGAGGTAATCCGTCTCCGGGTGCCAGGGCGCCAGCGTGGTGAAGTCTTCCCCGTCGCGCAGGGTGAGCGCCAGGTATCCGAATCCCTGCGCGTCCGTGTCGAGCGGCACCGGCAGCACCAGCACCACCGCGCCGAACAGCGCGATCACCAGAACCAGGAAGGCCATGTCCCGCTCGCCGGGCCAGCGCCACGGCGCCGGAGAAGCGACGCCGCGATAGTGCAGCGCCGTGATCCACGCCAGCAGGGCCACCAGCCCGAACGTCACGAGCCACACCGTATCGCCCAGCGCCGCCGACCACCCGACCAGGGGCGCGGCGAACCACGTCGCGTCGACCACCACGGCCAGAAACAGCACGGCGCCCAGGCCGATGCGCGCGCCACCGGTCGGCAGGATCGACGCGACCAGGGTACCCACCCCCAGCAGCACGATAACCAGCACGAGATACGCGATAATAGCCATGAAATCCGAACGGTCCTTAGCGTTCCAGTGGGCGGATCACGCGGGCCGGGTTGCCCGCCGCGATCACGCCGGGCGGAATATCGCGCGTGACGACGCTCCCCGCGCCGATCACGCTGCGTTCCCCGATTGTAACACCCTTCAACACGAGCGACTGCATTCCGATGAACGCGCCGTCCTCGATCACGACCGGCGCCGTCGCGCCGTCCAGCGGGCGGGCCAGCCGCGCCGCCAGGTCCAGCGGGTGAAAGTCGGTATCGGTGATCGTCGTGTTGGCCCCGACCCACACATCATCCCCGATGGTGATCGACTCCTCGACGCAGATCGTGCCGCCGGTCATGCCGAAGCCGCGCCCGATCACCAGCCGCGCCCCGGCCCGCCGCGTGGAGAGGATCACCGGGTGGAACGGCCCCAGCGCGTTGCTGTGCGGGGTGGAGCGCAGCTCCAGGCCATCGCCGATCAGCATCGTGCTGCGGCGGTGTTTCTGCACGATGGGCACGCCGTAAAACCGCCAGCCGCGCCCCCAGCGCACCCCGACCAGCGCGAAGACCAGCCGCGCCACCGGCCAACTGACCAGCCGGCGCAGTTCCAGCCGGGCGCGCCAGGGCGTGTCGAGCGCCATCCGGGCGGCCTGGAATGACACCAGCGACGGGGGCGGGGCGACGTCGTGATCGGGCGGCTCGCTCATAGGTATCCCTCGATCGTGTCTACGAGCTGGCGGGCGCGGTGGCGGAAGGTGTGCTCTTTGAGCAGGCGCTCGCGCGCGGCGGCGCCGATGGCGCGGCGGGCCGCGTCGTGGGTCAGCAGCCAGCGGTAGCGCTCGATGGCTTCCTCGGCGCTGCGCACCAGGATCAGCTCTTTCTCCGGCTCGAACCAGGTTTCGATGCCCTCGTACGGGCTGCAGACCATGCACGCGCCCAGCGCGGCCAGCTCGAAAGGCCGCGAGCTGGACGAGGCGAAGACCGACGCGTGCGCCTTGCGCGTGATCACGAGGTTGAGCTTGCTGCGGCAGGCGTACTCGCGCAGCTTACTGAACGACAGGTAGGGCAGCAGCGTCACCCGGCCCAGGTCGCCCAGGTTCGTGCCGCGCACCGCGAACGACATCTCCGGCAGCGCCCGGCTCGCGTCGCGCAGCAACGCGTCGATCCACTCGCCGCGATACTCGCGCCCGTGCCCGTAGAAGAACGCGTCCACGTCCTGCGGCACGGCCAGCGGCGCGAACAGGTCCGGGTCGGCGCCGTAATACAGCGTGTGGACCTCGCGCGCGCCGAGCGCCCGCAGCCCTTCCGCGCCGCCCAGGCTGTTGCTGAAAAAGGCGGTGTACTCGGCGGGGTCCGCGCCCTGGTAAATGCGAAAGCCCGACGCAAACCCGCGGAAGTTGGGCAGGCTGGCGGGCACGTCACCATCGTAGAAAAAGACGGGCTTGCCGTGGCGCCCGGTGATGTGCTGGGCCAGCCCGGTGATGTGGTTGAGCGGCACGGTGATGATCAGCACGGCGTCGATGTCCGGCTGGGCGGTGAGAATGCGATCGACGTGGCGCCGCCAGCGCGGCCCGATGACCGTCTGCGCGACGCGCCGCACCAGCCGGTCGGAGCCGCTCTCGGCTTCGGTCTGCGCGCCGGTGGCCTGGGCCTCGCGCGCGCCGCCGATCCGCCGCCAGCTATCGCGCAGCAGCTTGAAGGCGTCGCCCTCGCGCCGGGCGGGGTTGGGCGCGGCGCGCCACCACGGCGCCTCGATGGCCGGGCCCTGGTACGGCGTGGCGATGACCTCCGCGCCGATCTCGTACAGCCCCTTGAACAACTGCCACCAGGCGGGCGTGGCGCTGAACGGCTGGGTGAGGTCCAGCGACGAGACGATCACGAGCAGTTTCATGGGGTGTTCTCCTCCGCGATCAGGCCCACCTCGCCCAGCCAGCTCGCCAGCAACTGCGCGGTGAGCGCGTGCCCCGCCGGGGTAAAATGCCCATCGCCGGGGAAGTACACCCGCTCGCTCGCCACGCGAAACGGCTCCAGCAGGTTCAGCGCCGGGATGTCCTGCGCCGCCAGCAGCGCAACGGCGGTATCGGTCGGGCGGTCGCGGTCCAGCGCGGCGGGGTCGAGGTCGGGCAGGCGGTCGAGCGTGGCGTCCCAATCCTCGTCGTAGACCTGCCGCCGGTCGGGGATCAGGAACACGCCCAGCCGCGCCCCGTCCGCTTCGACGGTCCGCTTCAGTTCGGCGAAGGCGTGATCCGTCACCGCCCAGGCATCCTCCCAGGTGGCATCCGGTGGCAGGTACACGCCCATCGGCACGCGCAGCGCGGCGGCGCTCACCTCGTCGGCGCCGCCCACCTCCACGCGATCGGCGCTGCCGCCCTCGCCCAGCGCCCGCGCCGCCAGGTAGCCCAGCGTCGTGTTCTGGCGCAGCCACGTCAGGATGCGCCGCCCGGTCGCCATGCCCGGCTGGTGGAGCGCCCCATCCGGCGAAAAGGTCGGGAACTCGACGGTGGACACGTCGTTCCAGGCTTTGATCAGCGGCGCGTGGTTGTCGACCACATCGTTCCCGGCGTAAAAGCCCACCAGCACGAGGTCGGGATCGTAGCGCCGCCCCTCGACGGTGTAATACAGGTATTCCTGCGTCGTGCCCAGGCCGAACTGCCCCGCGTTGATCACCTCGAAGGTCCGCCCGGCGGGCGCGTCCTCGTCGAGGGCCGCTTCCAGCCGCCGCGCAAAGTTGGCCTCGAGCGGAACCTCGCGCGCCTGCCCGTACGAATCGGACAGGATCAGAATGCGGAACGCCCCCGGCGGCTTGTCGAGCGCGTGCTCGACGTCGTGCAGGCCGCGCGCGTTGGTGCGGACCTCGTTCTCGAATTCGCCGTCGCGGCTGGCGTAGGTGTACTCCTCATGCGGGCGCAGCTCGTAGCCAACGCGGCTGTAAAAATCCTGGGCCCAGCCGGGCAGCGGCTCGAATCCCAGCGCGACCCGCCCGGCGATCTCGATCAGGGCCAGCGCGAGGGCCACCCCGAAGCCCAGCGCCAGGACGCGCCCCAGGATCGACGGCCCGCGTCCGGCGGCGGAGTGAGTCGAGTCAGCCATCGGCCCGCTTCCTCCCGCGCCGGCGGGTCATCGCCCGCTCGTAAACGGCCAGCATGTTCTGCACCTGGTGCTCCAGCGTGAATTCCCGTTCGATCCGTGCCCGGCCCGCGGCGGCCATGCGGCGGCGCAGCGCCTCGTCGCTCAGCAGGCGGGCCAGCCGGTCGGCCAGCGCGTCGACGTCGTACGGGTTCACCACGAAGCCGGTTTCGCCGTCCTGCACCAACTCGCGCCCGCCGCCAAAACACGACGTGACCGGCACCGCCCCGGCGGCCATGCCTTCCAGGTTCACCGTCGGGAACGAGTCGAAGCTCACCGACGGCGAAACGACCACGTCCGCCAGCCGGTAGGCCGCCGCCAGCTCGCCGCCTTCCAGCCAGCCGCCGAGCACGATCTGCTCGCCCAGGTCGGGATTCTCGCGCAGCATCCGCTCGGTGTAATCGGATGGGCGGGCCAGCACCAGCAGGGCGACGTCCGACACGCGCTGTTTGACCTGGCGCAGCGCGGCGAACAACTGCCGGTCGCCCTTGTGCTCGCTCAGTCGCCCGCCGAACACGATCACGCGCCGCCCCTCCAGCCGGTAGCGCTGGCGCAGCACCTGCACGCCCGCGTCGGGAATGTCGTACGCGTCCAGGTCGATCCCGTTGTGCACCACCTCGAACGGCGGCAGGCGGTTGGCCCGCAGCGCGTCGCTCAATGCGCCGCTCACGGCCACGCGGGCGTGGGTGTAGTAGGTCATGGTGTGCCGGATCGACAGGTTGCGCGCCGGGTTCCAGCGCAGCCGCATCTGCCGGATATTGTAGCCGAACGGCAGCCGGTAATCCCACCCGTCACATTGATCGGGCCGCTCCGGGTCGATGAAGCGCGTCAGCTTGGTGTAGGCGAAGGGCATCACGTCGTGCGCGGTGAACACCACTCCCGCCCGGACGCGCCGCGCCAGCACCAGGCTGTGATAGCTCAGGTGTTGGTGGATGTTGTGCGCGTTGACCACGTCCGGCTTCAGCTTGCGCAGCAGGCGGCTGAGCCGGAACACGGTCTGCGGATTCGCCAGGCTGTACCACGCGACCCAGCGCTCGGCATAGCGCGAATGGACCGCGTAGACCGGGATGCCCTGGCGGTCTTCCTGCGTGGACGGCCCGCGCGTGCTGGTCACGAACGTGACGCGATGCCCGGCGGCGATCAGCCCCTGCCCAAGCTGCCAGGCGATTTTTCCGGCCCCCCCTGGGCTGTCGGGGGGGAGCGTGTCGCTCAGGATGACGATGTGCATGCGGACTACCAGTTTGGGACGCTCAAAACGCCTTTAGCATAACACACGCCGCAGCGGTCAGGCCAGAGCCGCGTAGACGTCCTGCACCCGTGCCGCCACGGCGGACCAGTCCTGTGTCCGGGCATAGTCGCGCCCGGCGGCGCCCATCCGCGCCCGCAGCGGTGCGTCCCGCAACAGCCGCGCGATCGCCTCGGCCAGCGCGCCGGGATCGTCCTGGGGCACCAGCAGACCGGTTTCGCCCGCGATGATCGCTTCTTCGACGCCGCTGCCGGTCGTCCCGATCACCGGCAGGCCGCTGGCGCTGGCTTCCAGGAATACCAGCCCGAAGCCCTCGAACCGCCCGCCGACGGCCAGCGACGGCAGGGCGAACACGTCCGCGCCCTGGTACCAGCCGAGCAGCGCGTCGCCGGGGATCTGCCCGGTGAGGTGGACGTGATCGCCCAGGCCCAGCGCCGCGATCTGCGCCCGCACCTCCGCCAGGTAGGCCGGGTCTTCCTGATGGCCGGTCACCACGAGCTGGACGTCCGGCACCTGCTCGCGCACCTGGGCCAGCGCCGCCACCAGCAGGTGCGTGCCCTTGCGCCGCTTGACGCCGCCGGACGCCAGCACGGTCGGGCCGCGTTTGTCCGGCGCGGGGGCGGGCGCCTGGAACCGGGCGAAGGTCACGCCGTTGTGAATGACGACCGGGTCGCTGCCCGGCAGCGCGGCGCGGACCTGTTCGGCGGTGTAGCGGCTGACGGCGATCAGGCGGGCGCGGCGATACGCGGCGCGGTACAGGCCGCCGGCCCAGCGCCGCCGGATCGTCTGGGGGACGTACGTGCCGTGAGCCGTCACCACCAGCGGGCGGCGCCCGGCGATCCACGCGCCCAGCGGAGCGTAAGGCTCCGCGATGACGTGCAGCAGGTCGCACCCGGCGGCGGCGCGGCGCACGCGGGGAATGGCGATCAGCGAGCGGGCCAGGAATCCGCGCGGCGCGGGGACCAGCGCCGGCAGGGCGGGCTCGATCCCGGCCAGCCAATCGTGGCCGGCGGGCAGGGCACCGCCCGGCTGCGTCAGCGCGACGACCTCCACGCCCCGCTCGCTGAGCGCGCGCGCCAGGTCGAGCGCGTAGCTCGCCCAGCCGTAGCTCGCGCTGAGATCGGGCGTCAGGAATCCCACGCGCATCAGCCGCCCCCTTCGATGAACGCCCGGATGCGCGCCGCCCGCGCGCCCCACGTGTAATGCTCCGCGTCTCGCTGAGCCTGCGCGCCCAGCCGCGCGCACAGATCGCGGTCGCCCCACAGCCGGAGCAGCGCGGCGGCGAACGCCGCGACGTCGCCCGGCGGGGGCAGCAGCGCCGACTCGCCATCGCGCACGACTTCCGCCGTGCTCGGCAGGTTCGAGGCCAGCACGGCACAGCCCGCCGCCATGTACTCGAACAGCTTGATGGCCGAGGCGTAATAGGCGAAATGCTCGGTCCAGGGCAGCGGCATCGCGCCCACGTCCATCGCCGCCAGGTGGCGCGGCACGTCATCGGGCGGGATCTGCCCCACGGTGTGCAGCCGGTCCGGCGGCAGGCCGAGCGCGGCCCACTGCTCGCGCAGAAGCTGCACGCCCGCCTCCGGCCCGCCGACCAGCAGCAGGTGAATATCCGCGCCCGTCTCCGCGGCGCGGGCGATGGCGTCGACCAGCGTATCCAGCCCTTTGGACATCGCCATCGTGTGCAGCCGCCCCGCGTAGCCCACCACGAACGCCTCCGGCGCGATGTTCAGCGCCCGCTTGGCGTCCGCCCGCGCGGGCAGATCGGCGAACCGGGCGCGCCGGATGCCGTCGTGCTCGACCTGGACGCGTCGGGCGCCGAGCGTGCGCACCTGTTCGGCCAGGTGCCCGGTGATCGGGATCGCGACCGACCGCCGCAGCACGAATCCCTGCACGCGCCGCCCCAGCCCGGACCGGTGCAGTTGGTGGACCTCGTAGGCCAGCGTGGCGCGCGGGCGGGTGAGCGCGATCAGCAGGCCGATGAACAGGTCGCGCGTGTAGAAAACGTCCGCCCGGCGCGGCACCAGCCACACCGCCAGGACCAGCAGGTAGGTGAGCGTCTGGATCAAAAACGCCACGTGCGGGATGCGCTCGGCGGGAATCAGGCGGAACAGGTCCAGGCAGGGCAGGCGGCGCAGCGCGAAGGTCCGGTCGATGCCGTAATAGGTCCACAGGTCCCCGGCGGCGCGCATCTGCGGCGTGTTGGCGCGGCGGGCGGTGACCAGTGTCACGGCGTACCCGGCCCCGGCGAAGGCTTCGCACATCTGCGCGATCTGCAGGCCGTTCGCTTTTTCGGTGGGCAGGCGGCTGTTCGCCAGGTAAAGCAGGTCAGGCATGGCTCGCTTCCTCGCGCATCAAGGCAGCCAGCCGGTCCATCAGCCCGTCGAGCGAATGGGCGGCCAGGGCCCGCGCGCGCAGCCCCGCGCCGAGCGCGGCGCGCTCGTCTGGCGAGAGCGCCAGCAGCCGCGTCAGCCGGTCCGCCAGATCGTCGTCGGAGGCGTCGGGCAGCAGCAGCCACTCGCCCGCCTCGCCGAGCAGCGGCAGGAAATCCGGGTTGGTGACGATGGTGGGCTTGCCGGCCAGCATCGGCTCCAGCGCCCCTTTGTCGAACAGGCCGGGCGGGCTGAGGTTGACCGCCGCCGCGCAGCCCCGGATCAATTCGGCGACGCGGCTGTGCGGCAGCGCCCCGGTGAAGGCCACGTCCGGCGCGGGATCGAGCGATTCGGCCAGATGGCGCAGCGCGGGGAGGACGTCCGGCTCGTGCTCGACCGCCCCGCCGATCAGCGCGACGCGGAATGGGCCGGTCGCGCCGCCCGCCAGCGCTCTCGACGCGGCGCGCAGCAGCCAGTCCTGGCGCTTGATGCGCGACAGCCGCCCGATCATCAGCACTTCCGGCGGGACGCTTTCGCCCGCGCTGGCGGGGAATAAATCGGCCTCGATGCCGTGGCCCATCACGGCCACCTTCGGCGAGGACAGCGGGAAACTGCCCGGCGCGGCGGTCAGGATGTGCGTGGCGAGCCGGTGCGCCAGCCGCAATTCGAGCGTGACCTGGCGGTGGGTGTACCAGAAGAACAGCGGCTTGCCGGCCAGCCGGGTCCACGGCGCGGCGAAGATCACGTAGCGCGGGATCATGTGGCAGAACACGCCGTCCGCGCCCGGCACCAGCCGCCGCAGGTGCCCGGTGAAGCGCGCCGCCTGCGCGACCCGCCCCGCGCCGGATTCTTTGCCCATGCTGCTGACGGTCACGTTGGCGGGCAGCGGTGGGTTGGCGGTTTCCTGGCAGATCACGTCGAGGCGATCCAGCCGGGCGGCGAGCGCCTCGACCCAGCGGGTCACGAACCCCGCCCGGTCGTCGGCGGGATCGAGCTTGCGGGTGATCATCAGCCAGCGCATGTCACCGCCTCGCGCGCGCCAGGTCGCGCGTCCGCCGGAAGGTGGCGATCACCGCGTCCAACTGGCGCTCGTAGTCGAACCGGGCCAGGGCATCCGCCTGCCCCGCCGCGCCCAGCGCCCGCGCCCGCGCCGGGTCGCGCAGCAGGCCCAGGATCGCGTCGCCCAGCGACTCCGGCGTGTGATCGGCCAGCAGGCCATTCTCGCCGTGGCGGACGATGGCCTCCGCGCCGTCGCTGCGCGTCGCCACGACCGGCGTCCCGGCGGCCAGCGCCTCGACCAGCACCTTGCCGAAGCCCTCGTAGCGCGAGCTGTGGGCGTAGACGTCGGCCAGGGCATAAAGGGGCGGCAGGTCCTCGTGCGCCACGCGTCCCGCCAGCCGGACGGCGTCGCGATCGATCCGCGCCGCCAGATCGGGCCGCCCGGAAAAGTCGCCCGCCAGCACCAGCCGCGCGGCGGGCAGGGCATCATGAACGCGCGCGAAGGCGTCCAGCAGCAGTTCAACGTGCTTGAATCCGACCGGCAGCCCGACCCATAGCACGACCGGGTTCTCCGGCGACAGGTCGAGCCGGGCGCGCAGCGCGTCGAGGGCCGCCTGGGACACCGGCGCGGCGAAGATGTCCACGTGCGTCGGCGTGGGGAGCACCGTCACGCGCTCGTCGGGGATGCCCATCGCCCGGTAGTGGCGTTTCTCGCCCTCGGTCAACACGCGGTTGGTGTCCGCGCGCCTGACGACGAACCTGCCCAGGACATGAAATACCCGGTTGCGCAGCGGGCGCTCGCGGATCCAGTCCCGGTTGTTGAAGAACGAGCTGTGATTCTGCACGTCGAGCGGGATGCCGAAGCGCCATTTCAGCGCCAGCCCGACCAGCCCGGTGGAGAAAGGGTCCTGGGTGGTGACGACGTCGGTGGGCCGCTCGCGGTGGACCCGCGCCGCGATGCGAAAGGCCGGGGCCGGGAACAGCAGCGGCGCCGGCACGTTCGCCGGGTAGACGACCAGGTGATCCGACAACCGCGTGACGGGCTTCGCCTGCGACGATGGATTGTACACGACGACCGACACCTCACCGGCGCGCCGGGCGTATTCGACGTGGCGCTGCACGGTGTTGCCGTGCGGATTACCCAGCAGGCTGGTGTCGAGGCTGATCATCAGGACGTGCATACGCTCTCCAACACGCGCGCTGTCTGGTCGACCAGCGTTTCCCAGCGAAAACGCTCCAGGCCGGTGGCGGTTCCGGCGGCCAGCCGCGCCCGCACGTCGCCCGAGAACGCCGCGCGGATCGTCTCGACCAGCGCGCCCGTATCGACGTAGGGCACCAGCAGCCCGTTTTGGTCGTGATACACCACCTCGGGGTTGCCGCCCTTGTCGCTGGCGATGACGGGCGTTCCGGAGCGCAGCGATTCGAGCAGCGTGTGCGACAGCCCCTCGTACCCCGAATAGAGGATGGTGTAATCCGCCGCGCGGAAATAGATCGCCAGCCGGTCGCGGGGTACCAGCCCCAGGAAGATCACCCGGTCCGCCACGCCCTCGGATTCCGCCTGGGCGCGCAGGGCCATCTCGTCGGGCCCGTCACCCGCCACCACCAGCCGCACCTCCGGCACCTGGGCCACGGCGCGGATCAGGTGGGCGACCCCTTTCCAGGCGGTCAGCCGGGCGACGGTCAGCAGCAGCGGCCCGGCGGACAACTCCAGGGCCTGCCGCGCCTCGGCCTGCGAGAGCGTGCACACCGGGGCATCGGCATCCAGCGCGTTGTAGATCAACTCCACGCGCTCGGGCCGGACGCCCCAGCCGAGCACCATGTCGCGCAGGTACCGGCTCGGCACGATCACGCGGTCCATGCGGCGCACTTCGCGCGCGTGCTGCGCCTTGAACCATTCCACGCGCCAATCATAGCGCCTGCGCTGGAAAAGGTCGATGTCCGTGTCCGGCGCAATCCACCGGCGGCGCACGGCGCGCTCCCACGCCAGGTCGCCCACGATCTTCAGCACGCGGGGCCGGGTCCGCGCGCTGGGCCAGATAGGCAGCCCCACGCTGTTGATGTAGATCAGGTCGGCCTGGGGGATCGCCCGGCGCGAGGCCAGCGCATAGTCGAGATTGCGGCGGAGATAGCCCCGGTAGCGCGAAATGCGCTGCACCGGGTAGGGGTACCCGGCGACGGGATCGTCACCGAACGCCAGCACGCGCACCGTGTGGCCGCGCGCCTGCAATTCCGGCAGCAGCCGGTACAGGTACGTTGCCGGGCCGCCGGATTCGGGATGGAAGATGCCGGAGGCGATGAAAAGATGCATGGCGCGGTCGCCGATCCGTTCTGGGCCGGGGCGGCGGGGGCGTCGGGTGTGGGACGCCCCCGCGCGCTGCCAACCAGCCGGCGGCGGTTGGCCCGGTTGCGGACTTACAGGCGGACGACGCGGGCGCTGCCGGCGTGGTCGCGCGTGGCGTTGCGCGTGTCGACCACCAGCCGGGCGCGCTGCAAAATGTCGTCGTAATCGTACGCCGAGTGGTTGGTCACGATCACCACGCAGTCCTGCGCCGCCAGCCATTCCGCCGACAGCGGCACGCTCTGCGCCGTTCGCTCGCCGGAGAGCCGCACCAACGGCACGTGCGGATCGTTGAAGCTCACCTCCGCTCCCTTGTCTTCGAGCAGCTCGTAGATGTCCAGCGCCGGCGATTCGCGCACGTCGTCGATGTCCTTCTTGTAGGCCATGCCCAGCACACCCACCTTGGCGCCTTTCAACGCCTTGCCGTCTTCGTTCAGCGCCTCCATCACCAGGTCGACCACGTAATACGGCATCTGCGTGTTGATCTCGCTCGCCAGGTCGATGAAGCGCGCCGTGTAGTTCAGCGCCCGCAGCTTCCAGCTCAGGTACAGCGGGTCGATCGGGATGCAGTGCCCGCCCAGGCCGGGGCCCGGATAGAACGGCATGAACCCGAACGGCTTGCTCGCCGCCGCCTCGATCACTTCCCACACGTCGACGCCCAGCCGCGCGCACATCAGCGCCATCTCGTTCACCAGCCCGATGTTCACCGCGCGGAACGTGTTTTCCAGCAGCTTGACCATCTCCGCCGCCGCCGTCGACGACACGGTGACGACCTGCGAAACGGCGGGCGCGTACAGCGTGCTGACCATCTCCACGCAGGCCGGCGTCACGCCGCCGACGACCTTGGGCGTGTTGTGCACGCCGTAGGTCGGGTTGCCGGGGTCCACCCGCTCCGGCGAAAACGCCACGAACACATCTTCGCCCACCGTCAGCCCGTTGCCCAACAGCCGCGGGAGGATCACCTCGTCCGTCGTGCCCGGATACGTCGTGCTCTCCAGCACCACCAGCAGCCCCGGATGGCAGATCTCCGCCACCGCGTCCGCCGCCGTGATCACGTAGCTCATGTCCGGGTCTTTGGTCTTGCGCAGCGGCGTCGGCACGCAGATGCTGATCGCGTCCGCGTCCCGCAGATCGTCGTACGACGTGGTCGCCCGCAGATGCCCCGACGCCACCAGCGGCGCCAGTTCCGCCGTCGGCACGTCCGGGATGTAACTCTCGCCCCGGTTGAGCTGGTCGACCTTGTCCGGCAGTACGTCCAGCCCCACCACCTTGTAGCCCGCCTTGGCGAATTCCACCGCCAGCGGCAGCCCTACGTAGCCCATCCCGATAATCCCCACCTTCGCCGTCCGCGATTGCAGACGTTCCCGCAGTTGCTGCTTGTAGTCAGGCATCGTCCTATTGTCCTGTTGGCTAGTTGTCGGACAGAGTGAAACAGACTCGTGTAATGAGCGAAAACTGCGCGAGAATTATAGCCCGCCCGCGGGCGCTCGACAATGACCATTGACAGGCGCTCGTCTGACGGTTGTCACCATATTGTGAAAAATATCACACACGGTTCACTCTCGCACAATCCCCCCCGGCGCGCTATACTGAAAAATCGACTGACGCCTTCGCGACCGGCATTGCCCGGTCGCGCTATGCTACACCAGGATTGAGCATCATGCGACTGGGGATCATTGGCTTGCCCAACAGTGGCAAGACGACCATTTTCAACGCGCTGACCGGCGCCACCTTGCCCACCGAGCCGTTTTCGTCCGGCCAGCTCGAAGTACATACCGCGGTGGTGAACGTGCCCGACGCGCGCGTCGACCGGCTGAGCGCGGTTTTCGCGCCCAAGAAGACCACCTACGCCACCGTCACCTATACCGACATCGGCGGGCTGGACAAGGGCATCGGGCAGGGCGGCCTCAGCGGGCCGATGCGCAACGAGCTTCAGCAGGTGGATGCCTTCGTGCACGTCGTCCGCGCGTTCGCGGATGATGCCGTGCCGCATCCCCAGGAGACGGTCGACCCGATCCGCGACCTGGAAACCATCGACAGCGAGTTTTTGCTGGTGGACCTGATCAGCGTCGAGAACCGGCTGGCGCGGTTGGAGGAGGAGCGCAAGAAGGGCAAGGTCGAGAACCGGCAGCAAAACGCCCTCGAAACCGCGCTGCTCGAACGACTGCACGCCCAACTCGAAGCCGAGCAGCCGCTGCGCGACGTCGATCTCACGCCGGAGGAGCACAAGTCGCTGCGCGGCTACGGCTTTCTGACGCTCAAGCCGGTGCTGGTCGTCTTCAACGCGGGCGACGACAACAGCGACCCGGCGGCGGGCCTGGATTACGCGCACCGGCAAACGCAGGTGATCACGCTGCGCGGCCAGCTCGAAGCCGAGATCGCCCAGCTCGACGATCCGGACGACGTGGCGATGTTCCTCGAAGAATACGCGATCGACAGGCCGAGCCGCGAGCGGGTGATTCACCTGTCGTACGAGCTGCTGGGCATCCACAGTTTCTTCACGTATGGGGACGACGAGGTCCGCGCCTGGAGCCTGCGCAAAGGCGGGACCGCGGTCGAAGCTGCCGCCACCATTCACACCGACCTGGCGCGCGGGTTCATCCGCGCCGAGGTCATCACCTACGAGGATTTCATCGCCGCCGGCAGCGTGAACGAAGTCAAGGCGCGCGGCAAAATGCGCCTCGAAGGCAAGGAATACGTCGTCCACGACGGCGACATGATCATCATCCGCTTCAACGTGTGATGCCGGGTCCGGGGTGCGTCCCCGGACCGTTCATTTCTACCCCGCGAAACACTTGCCCTACCGCTGAATTAATCCACGATTATATCAAATTCGATTGTTTGATTTTGCACTGATGTTAATGGTTTAATATAGGTAAGGACGCAGCTCGTTAGCGCCCGCCTGTTCGCACCGGTACCTCATCGGTTAGCATGAGGAGGTGCAGCCATGTTCGAGAATGAGGTCTTGGTCTTCTGGTTGATTCACGTTGTCATTGGGGTGTTGGTGCCGGCTCTGGCGTACTTCGGCTGCTGCCGGGCTGACGAACCCGACCCACACGAAATGTTGTAGCACGAGCGGCCCGCTTTTGGGCCGTTTACTACCAGACATGAGTCATCCCGAAACTGGCAGTGGCAAGCCAGGGATGACTCATGTTGATCTATCGGGCGCTCAGCCCCTGAGCGCCAACATCCACTTATTCGCCTGAGGCTGCGGCGCCGGGCGGCGGGAACAGCCCCAGTTGGGTCAGGAAATATACGTTATCCCACTCGACCCACAGCTCAGCAATCAGACCGTCCTCAATACGGAAAATGCCCAGGAAGGGCGCTTCGATTTTGCCCCCTGTCGGCGGAATGTCCCCCATCGGGCCCTCCATGGTGCCCCTGAGCATGGCATAGACAGCCACCAGATCCCCCTCAGCTACCATCATTTCGATGGTGATGTCCTGGTCCGGGAAAGTGACCACGTTTGCCACTTGAAATGCTTTCATCGCCTCCCTGCTGGTGACCATCACCCCCGGCGTTGCCGAGCTGTGGCGCACGAAGTCTTCCGTGAGCAGGGTATCGAGCGCGTCGAAATCCTGGGCGTTGCAGGCGTCGTTGAAGGCGTGGACCAGCGCCTTGTTCGCTTCGAGAGTCGTCGTGTCCATGTCGCCATCCTGTGAGTGAACTAAGCCAGTGCCGAGCGTGAGCAGAAAGACTATCCCCAGTATAACGGTTGCGAATGGGTGATGCTTGTGTGACATTTCCGAACCTCCTGTGGCCTGACGTGTGATGATCTCAGTCTAGCGAGCAGCTATCAGGAAAATATCAGGAGACTCCTGGGTTATAATGGGTGAGAAGCAGCGCGCAGGCAAGGTGCCCATGGAACGCTATACACTCTCCCTGCTCGGACCGTTTCAGTTGCAGGATACGGAGCGAACTCTCACCGGCTTCGAGTCCGACAAGGTACGCGCACTGCTGGCCTTTCTCGTGACCGAGCTGCACGCGCATCGCAGGGAAACACTGGCGACGCTCCTCTGGCCGGACCATCCTGAGCAAAAAGCGCGGCGCAATCTGAGCCAGGCACTGTACAACCTCCGCCGGATCCTTTTCCCTGTCTCAGCAGCGATCTTCGAGGTCACTGCCAAAACGATCCAGTTTGTGCCGGATGAGCGCTTCGACGTCGATGTGCTTGAGTTCGACCGGATCGTGCGGTTCGTCGAAGAACATCCGCATCCGTACACGATCCTGTGCGACGAGTGTCGCCGTCGTTTGGCATCGGCTGCCGATCTGCACAAGGGCGAATTTCTGGCGGGTTTGAACGTCCTCGACAGCACCGTCTTTGACGACTGGATGAGGCAGAAGCGCGAGCAACTGCGGCGTAAACTCATTGAAGTGCTGGGCTTGCTTACCGATAGCAGCGAAAAACTTGGCGATTATTCGACCGCTTTGCAGCATCTGCGGCATCTGCAGGAAATCGACCCTTTTAGCGAGGAAATCCGCCGCCAGCACATGCGTCTGCTGGCCCTATCCGGCAAGCGGAACGATGCGCTGAGGCACTACGAGCAGTTCCGCCAGTTGCTCTGGGACGAGCTGGGCGTAGAGCCCGAAGAGGCAACCGCAGCGCTGTACCATCACATTCTCACTGCGGACCAATTGGCTGATGACTCACCGTATCCGCTACAGAGTCCTGGCCTGCGGGTGAGCACGGGCGCTTCCTGGGGAGACGCGCAGATCCACGAGATCATAGGAGAGATCGCGCGCGCCCGGGGACAGCACGCGAACGCACGGGAGGCCCATGAGCGCGCGCTGAGAATCTGCCAGGAAACCGGCGACCGGCACGGCACCGCGCGCAGCCTGTGTTTCCTGGGCCTGACGGCGCGCGATGCTGGTGACTTTGCCCAGGCGATGCGGCTGATCCAGCAGGCACGCGAGATCTATTCCGACCTGGGAGACCGCTTCAGCGCGGCTGAGGCCAATTTCATCCTGGCGCGTGCCTACTCCTATCTGGGCGAGTTCTCACGCACGATCGATCTGCTCAACAGCGTGCTGCCGGCGTATCACGACCTGGGCTTGCAGCAGCGCGCCACTTATCTCACCGTTGCGCTGGGGATGCACCAGACGTTGTTGGGGCGGTACGCCGAGGCGCGGACAACGATCGATCATGGCCTCCGGTTGAGCTATGTGGTGCAAGATCGCGTGTCAATCTGTTGGGGCATGAATCTCCTCGGGCTCATCGCGATCGCTGAAGGGAATCACGATGTGGCGGAGCAGTTGCTCGGCCAGACGTTAGTCCTGGCGAATGCGGTTGGCCGCCCGGAAGAACTGGGCAGTGTGCTCGGCAGCCTGGGGTATCTCGCGTTGAAATGCGGCAAAACCGAAAGGGCGCGGCTGCACGTCCGGGATGGTTTGCGGCTCGTACAAGAGAGCCACAATATCATCGCCGCGTTGTTCGTTCTACCGACTGCCGCGCTGCATTGGACATTGCAGGGGGACACCGAGCGGGGGTGCGACATCATTTCGTTGTGCAAGAGCTTCGCGTTTTTCAGAAACTCCGCATACTTTTCTGCGCTTTACGATCCTCACTTTCAGGATTGCGAGACGGCGCACGCAGAAGGGCCGGAAACCGGCGCGCCAGCCGAGGCCCTGTGGCGTGCGGCTGACAGTCTGCTCGACCAGATGTGAGACGCGTCGGGTGAGGTCTGTGTGGGACTCGCGATCTCTCGCTTCGACCGCGGCGGGAGGACTCAAGTGTGCCGCGTTTAGAGGCCCTGCTCGAACCACGCCACCACCCGCGCGTGATATGTGGCCGGGTGGCGGTCGAAGACCTGGCGGTGCCCCGCGCCGGGCACGCGCCACAGCCGCGCCGGGCCGCGCACCTGGGCGGCCAGCGCCTCGATCTCGCCCGGCGAGACGAACGGGTCCTCGTCGCCGTGAATGAACAGCACCGGCGCTCGAATCCACGCGGCGACGTCGACCGGGTTGGCGCGGTCCATCCGGCAGCGGGCGCGGGCCGACCCGGCCAGGATCAACGCCCAGGCCATCGCGTTCGCCGCCGGGCGCGGCATGCCGCGCGCCGTGCCCCAGCCGCTCAGCAGGCGATCCAGCCGCGTGTAGGCGCCATCGAGCGCCAGCGCCCCGATGCGATCGTCCTGCGCGGCTGCCAGCAGCGCCACGCCCGCGCCCATGCTGAAGCCGAGCACGCCCGCCCGCATCACGCCGCGTTCCTTCGCCAGCATATCCAGCGCGCCGAGCAGGTCGCGCCGTTCGAGCGCGCCGAAGGTGACCAGCTTCCCGCCGGATAGGCCATGCGCCCGGAAGTCGAACATCAGCACGTTGAATCCCGCCCGGTGCAGCGGCACGGCGTGGACCAGGTCGTCGTTCATGCTGGCGCGCTGGCCGGGGCAGAGGATCACCGTGCCGCGCGGCGCTGCCGGGGCGGGAATCCACCACCCGCCCAGCCGCGTCCCGTCCCGGCTGGCGAACCGGACCAGCTCGAACGGCAGGCCGAAAATCAGCGGGCGTGTCCGGGCTACCGGGCGCGCGGCGGCGCATCAGCGGGATGGTCAGCGCCACGCTCACCCCCGGCACCGCCACCAGCCCGATCGCGGCGATCCGCAGTAGACCGGCTGCAAGGTGATTCGTCATGATTCCCCGTGGGCGGCCCACCACTCGGTCGACCACGCGACCGCTTTGGGGATGCCCTCTTCGAGCGTGGTCGTCGGGTTGTAGCCCAGCAGCGCGTGCGCCTTGCCGATGTTCGCCACGTAGTGCGTCACCTCGCCCACGCGCGCCGGCTCGATCGTCATGTTCGGCTCGACGCCCAGCGCCTTGCCGACCAGTTTCGCCATGGTGACCAGGCTGTTGCCCTGGCCGTAAGCGAGATTGATCGTGTGGCTGCCCGCGCCGCCGCTCACCAGGTAATCGATCCCCCGGCAGATGCCATCGACGCAGTCGTCGATATACGTGAAGTCGAGCACCTTGTCCTCGCCGTAGATTGTGATCGGCTCGCCCCGGTTGATCTTGCGGATGAACAGCGGGATCACGCGCTCCATGCGCTCGAGATCGTTGTCGTAGCGGCCATACACGTTGCTGAACCGGAACACCAGATAGCGCAGGTTGTAGCACTGCGCGTAGGAGTAGATCAGCGCCTCGCCGGAGATCTTGCTGGCCGAATACGGGCTCTCGGTGAAGGCGAAGTCGGCGTAGGATTCCTCGGTGATGTAGCGGTGGATGTCGCCGTAGACCTCGCGCGAGCTGCTGAAGATGACCGGCAGGTTGTTGTGGCGGCAGAATTCCAGCACGTTGAACGTCATTACGATGTTCTTCAGCGCGCGGTCGGGTTGCTCGACCAGCTCGTGCACTTTGGCGTTGGCCGCCAGGTGCACCACCACGTCCAGGTTTTTCGGGTAATCCACCCCGCCGATGCCCTTCTCGTTGCGCTGGTAGGGCACGCTCAGGTCCTGCAGCAGCGTCTCGACCTCGTGCGTCCAGGTGTTGGGGCGCTGGTCCACGCCGAAGACGTAATGCCCTTCCTGCTGCAAGCGGAGCGCCAGGTTGGTGCCGATCTGCCCGCTCGAACCGGTGATTAGAATACGCATGGATCCTCCTGCTTGTCGATTGCGAAGTGCGTGTGACAACCCGCGATCACGGGCCGCCGGCCCCGGTGATCGTGACGCCGATCACGCGGTCGCCCGGCGGCGGATTCGGGAAGTTGATCGGGTCGTTGGCGTTGCGCGGCGTCAGGCTCTGCACGACGTCCAGGCCCTGGACCACAACGCCGAAGATCGTATAGCGACCGTTCCATTCTTCGGGCGGCGCCAGCGGTGCCAGCGTGATGAAGAACTCGCTGCCCGCGCCGTCCAGCGTGCCCGGCGGGTGAGCCATCGCCACCAGCCCCGCCCGGTCGAAGGTCAGGCCGTTGTCGTGCTCGCCGGGGATGGTATAGCCCGGCCCCCCGCGCCCGGTGCCGCTGGGATCGCCGGTCTGGGCGAAATAGCCCGGCAGCACGTAATAGAACGTGTTGTCATCGTACCACCCATTGCGCGCCAGGAACACGAAGTTGTTGACCGTCACCGGGGCATCGCGCGGGAACAGGTCGATCACGATGTCGCCCTTCTCGGTGGCGATGGTCGCACGCAGCGGCCCCGCCGGGTCGATGGTGAGCGGCGGAGCGGCGGCGAACTGGCGCGGCCTCAACAGCGCCAGCCGGACCTCGTCCTCGAACCCGAACAGGTCATCGCGCCCGCTGTAGGGGATGCCGTTGAACAGCAGCGTCGGCGCGCCGACGAGCTCCAGCGCGGCGGCATCTTCCAGCGCCGCGTCGATCAGCGGGGCGTAGTCGCCCGCGTCCAGCTCGGCGTCGAAGCGGGCCACGTCCAGCCCGACGGTCGCGGCGTAGCCGCTCAGCACGGCGCGGAAAGCGTCCGGCGCCAGCTCGCGCCACTCAGCCTGGTGGGTGAAAAGCTGGTCGTGCATCGGCCAGAACTGCCCCTGCGCGGCGGCGGCTTCGCTGGCCTGGAGCGCCAGCGCCGCTTTGTCGTGAGCGCGCGTGTCGGGCAGGTGCCGCCAGATCAGGCGCATGGCCTCCGGGTAGCGGCTGCGCAGCACTTCGAGATCGCGCGCATAGCGGGCGCACGGCTCGCACTGGAAATCGCCGTACATGACGACCGTCAGCGCGGCGTCCTCCGGGCCGAGGGCGTGCCCGGCCAGCGGCGTGTAGTCGTCGCCGGGCGTGGCGGTCGGTCCCGTTTGTGTTGGCTCGGCGGTGGGCGGGATCGCGGTCGGGGCGGGCCGGGTGGCGGTTGCAGACGGCGCAAGCGTCACGGTCGCGGCGGGCGTCGCCGTCGCCGTTGGATCGCTGCCGTTCTCGGATGATCCGCACGCGGCCAGCGCCAGCAGCGCCAGCAGGGCTATCCAGCGGCGCACGGCTAGTCTCCCATGTTGGTGCCCAGGCGCCGGGCGCTGATGATCCACGGGTGATCGGGCGGGACGGTCTTGCGCTTGCCGGCCACCTGGTCCAGCGGGACCGGCTCGGTGCCGTCGCCGCGCGCCGCGACCATCACCCCGTAGATGCCCTCCTGGATCATCTCGGCGCAGGCGGTGCCCAGCCGGGTCGCCAGCAGGCGATCCGCCGCGGAGGGCGTGCCGCCGCGCTGCAGGTGTCCCAGGATCGTCACGCGCGATTCCAGGCGGGTGAGGTCTTCGAGCTGGCGGGCCAGCCGGACGGTGTGCTCGGCTTGCGTGGCGGTCAGCTCGCGCAGCCGGGCGTTGGCGGCCCTTTTCTGCTTCTTGCTGCTGGCGTTGGCCTTTTCCTCTTCCAGCTCGCTGATCTGGGCCGCGTCTTCTTTCGAGAGCGCGCCCTCGGACACGACCACGATGCTGAAGCGCTTGCCGCCCTGGCTGCGCTGGAGAATCGCCCCGGCCACGCTCTCGACGTCGTAGGGGATTTCGGGGATCAGGACCACGTCCGCGCCGCCGGCCATGCCCGCCCCCAGCGCCAGCCAGCCCGCGTTGTGACCCATCACCTCCACCACGATGATCCGGTGGTGGCTGTGGGCGGTGCTGTGCAGGCGGTCGACGGCTTCGGTGGCGATGCCCAGCGCGGTGTCGAAGCCGAAGGTGGTGTCGGTCATCGCCACGTCGTTGTCGATCGTCTTGGGCAGGGTGATGATGTTGAGCCCTTTTTCCAGCAGGCGAAAAGCATTTTTCTGCGTCCCGCCGCCGCCCAGGCACACCAGCGCGTCCAGGTTGTGGCGGTGGTAGTTGTCGACGATCACGTCGGTCATATCCAGATATTCGTTGCCCATTGGCATCTTGTGCGGCTTGTCGCGGCTGGTGCCCAGAATGGTGCCGCCCACGGTGAGAATGCCGGACAGCGCGCTGCCTTCCAGGCGCATGACGCGATTTTCCATCAGGCCGCGGAAGCCATCGCGAAAGCCGATCACGTTCATGTTGAATGAGTTCTGCGCCGCTTTGCCCACGCCGCGAATGGCCGCGTTGAGGCCGGGACTGTCGCCGCCTGCCGTCAATATGCCAATGTGTTTTGCCATGCCGGTTATGTCCTCAACTCTTATCCTGATGTGCGGGACGCCTCTACTATAACTTTCCTGGGATGATCCGTCTATTGGGCCGTTTATTTGAGCAGTTCGCGCCAGATCACCTCGCCATCGACTGTGGGGATGGGCGCGAGGGCCACGACGCCCAACGCCACGTTCATCACGCCGAACGAGTCGATCAGCGATCCCTCGACGATCTGCCCGGCGATCAGCGCGAGAGCGCCCGCCACCAGGTTCATGACCGGGCCGCCCAGCGCCCGCCCCAGGTGGACGCGGCGCGGCAGGTGGCCCTGGTGGCCGCGGTAGATGTTGATGTGGCGCGTCGCGGTGACCAGGTTGGCATCCATCGGGTGGCCGGCCCACTTGCCGCCGATGATGTGCCCCACGCTGTGCAGCACGTTGGCGATCAGCAGCAGGACGCCGTAGCCCAGGCCCAGCACGGCCCGTTCTTCGCCGGACTCACCGGCGCCGGCGATCATCGCCAGCACGATTCCCGCGGCGAGGAAGGCCGGCACGCTGGCCCATGCCCAGGGCGTCGCCAGCCACGGCACGCCCCACAACGCGAACAACCGGCGGCGAGGGGCGGTCTTGACGTTTTCGAAGACCATGAGCGGGTTGCCCATTGCACACATTCCCTCCATTTCTAGAAACACACGCGTCGCATACCGCTATTGTAGCCCGATTTGTGCCTGGCACGGTACAATGCGGGCGGCCCGGAGAATGTACTATGTTCCGGGGCTGCATCCATCGCACCAAGCCGGGAGTGACCATGCTGAAACGGATGACCGCGCCGCGCTGGTTGGGCCTGATCGTGCTGCTGGCGGTGGCGGGGCGGCTGGCGTTCATCGTCCTGTTCGACGACACGCTCTCGCTGCAAACGTCGGGCTACGACACCTACGCCGTCAACCTGATCGACGGGCGCGGCTATACCCGCTTCGACGACCGCGCCGCCGACTCCGACCTGCCGCCGCTGTACCCGTTCTTCCTGGTGGGCGTCTACGAGGTCTTCGGGCGCGACCCGATCCCGGTGGCGCTGGTCCAGACCGGCCTGGACGTGCTGACCGTGCTGCTCGTCTACTGGATCGGGCGGCGCGTGGCCGGGGAGGCGGCGGGACTGCTGGCCGCGGCCTTCTATGGCCTGTACCCGTACCTGCTCTACCAGAACCTGACGCTCAACGATACCGGCCTGTTCATCCTGCTGCTGGCGGCGGGCATCGCCTGGGCCTACCACGCGCGCGACCGGCGCGACTGGCGCGGCGCGGCCCTGCTCGGCGCGCTGTTCGGGCTGGCGGCGCTCACCAAGGCGTTCGTCCTGCTGATGCTGCCCCTGCTGGCGCTGTGGTGGTGGTGGCAGATCGGGCTGCGGGCGGCGATCCGGCTCGCCCTGGCGGCGGGAGTCGCCGCCGCGCTGGTGCTCGCCCCGTGGGTGATCCGCAACGTCCGGCTGCACGACGCGTTCGTGTTGATCAGCACCAACGGCGGCAGCAACCTGCACCAGGGCAACAACTCCTGCGTGGCCGATTATCTGGCGCGCGGCTGGGACGCGCAGTGGGTCAACTGCATCGACGCGCCGCCGGACGGGCTGAGCGAGGTCGAGACGGACCGCTGGCACCGCGAGCAGGCGCTCGACTACCTGCGCGCGAATCCCGGCGACTGGCCGCGCCTGTTCTGGACCAAGCTGTGGGTGCTGTGGAGCCCGGCGATCATGCCCTACGACCTGCCGCCCGACCCGTACCTGATCGACGACGCCGTGCTGCAATACCACTCGACGGCGTTCGAGGTGGCGCGCGTGGTACACGTGGCCTATTTCGGCCCGCTGTGGGTGCTGGGCATGGTCGGCCTGTGGATCGCGTGGCGGCAGCGGCTGACGATCGGCCCGCTGGAGATCGTGATCGTGACCGTCACGCTCACCTACCTGGTCTTCCACCCTTCGACGCGCTACCGGTCCCCGGCGGACCCGTTCGTGTTCATCCTGTCGGCGGTGGCGCTGGTCCGGCTGTGGGAGTGGTGGAGGCAGCGCCGGTGAACCTGCTGCACGTGATCCCCTACTACGCGCCCGCCTGGGCCTACGGCGGCGTCGTGCGGGCCGCGACCGACCTCACCCGGGCGCTGGCGGCGGCGGGCCACACCGTCTGGGTGCTGACGACCGACACCCTCAGCCCGGCGGCGCGCATCTCCGCCCGCGAGGAGACGATCGACGGCGTGCAGGTGATGCGCGTGCGCAACGCGAGCAACGCCCTGCGCGGGCGGCTGAACCTCGCCTCGCCGCTGGGCATGGGCCGCGCTGCCCGCCGCCTGATCCGTGAGCAGGGGATCGACGTGGTGCACTGCCACGAGCTGCGCACCGTCGAGAATCTGGCCGTGGCGCCGGTGGCGAACGCGCTGGGCGTGCCGCTGGTCGTCTCGCCGCACGGCACCCTGCCGCTGGACACCGGGCGCCCGGCGATCAAGCGCGGCTGGGACCGGCTGGTGGGCCGCGGGCTGATGCGCCGCTTCGACCACCTGATCGCGCTGACCGCCGACGAGGCCGCCGACGCCCGCGCGATCTGGGCGGCGCGGGGCGCCCCCCTGCCCGACGACCGGATCAGCGTGGTGCCCAACGGCGTGCACCTCGCCGAGTTCGCGGCGCTCCCGTCCGGCGAGGCGTTCCGCGCCCGGTGGGGCCTGGGCGGCGGGCCGGTCGTGCTGTTCCTGGGGCGGCTTCACGCGCGCAAGGGGCTGCACCTGCTGATCCCCGCCTTTGCCGGGGCCGTCAGGGACGCGCCGGACGCCCGCCTGTTGATCGCCGGGCCGGACGAGGGTATGCTGGCGGCGCTGCGCGATCTGGCCCGCGCGCACGACCTGGGCGAGCAAGTGATCTTCACCGGGATGCTGGCCGGGCAGGACAAGCTGGCGGCGCTGGCGGCGGCGGACGTGTTCGCGCTGCCCGCCGTGGGCGAGGGGTTCTCGATGGCCGTGCTCGAAGCGATGGCCTGCGGGCTGCCCGTCGTGCTGACGCCCGGCTGCCATTTTCCCGAGGTGGAGCCCGCCGGGGCCGGGCTGGTCGTCGAGCGCGCGGTCGAGCCGCTGCGCGAGGCGCTGCGGGCGCTGTTGACCGATGCCCCGCGCCGCGCTAGTATGGGGCATTCGGCGCGCGAGCTGGTCGGCGCGCGCTTCACGTGGCCGCAGGTGGTCGCCCGGCTGGAAGCCGTGTACGACCGCGTGGCGAGCCGCCAGAAAGGAGCTTCGCAGTGAGCGCTATCAAACAAGCCGAGGTCGCCCGCGAAACCATCGCGCCGGGGCGCACCCGTTACCTCGCCCACACCGATCACCTGATGATGGTGGTCATCGACTTCGAGGATGGCCCGGCGAGCCAGCCCGATCCGCCCCACTCGCACCCGCATGAGCAGGTGACGTACGTGGCAGCGGGCGAGCTGTGGTTCTTCCTGGACCAGGAACCGCACCGGCTGGGGCCGGGCGACATGATCACCGTCCCGCCGGACGTGCCGCACACCATCCAGCTTTTGAGCGAGCGCGTGCGGCTGGTGGATACCTTTTCGCCGATCCGCGAGGACTTCCTGAAGGCGTAAGCGCCCATGCTCGATACCGTGCCCGGCCTGCCGGAATCCGGCGAGCCCGTCCCCGGATTCTCGTCGGCGGTTGCCAAGCGCGCGGCCCGCAACGCCACGGCGCTGGCGCTGTCTGCCATGGCCGCCAAGGGGCTGATGTTCGTCTGGCAGTTGGTCCTGGCGCGCTGGCTCGGCTCGGAAGGGTACGGCATCTACGGCACGATCGGGGCGCTGCTGGCGGTGGGCGCGGCCATTCCGGAGTTCGGCATGGGCATGATCGTCGTGCGCGACGTGGCCCAGCGCCCGGCGGAGGCCGCCCGCTACCTGGGCGCGACGCTCAGCATGCAGCCGCTGCTGGCGGGCGCGGGCTACGCCGTCCTGACGCTGGCGGCGATCCTGCTCGGCTACGACGCCGAGATTCGCGCGCTGCTGGCCTTCGCTGCGATCAACCTGCTGGTCGATGCGCTGGGGAACATGTGCCACAACCAGCTCCTGGCCGCCGAGCGCATGGTCATCCCGGCGATCATCAGCACGGCGCACATCATCGCGCTGGTGATCCTGGCCGGGACGGCGCTGGCGCTGGACGGCGGGCTGTGGGGCCTGTACGTGGGCACACTGATCGCGAGCCTGCTGCGGACCGGTGCCTACTGGACCGTGCTGCTGCGGTCCGGCGTGCGCCCGGCCTTCCCGGTCGATCGCGCGGTGGCGCTGGGGCTGCTGGTCAACGGCGCGCCGATCGCGCTCACGTCGTTCCTGGCGCTGGCCTACACGCACACCGACAAGCTGATCACGACCGCGATGATCGGCACCGAGGGCACAGGCCAGCTCACGGCGGGTTTCGTGATCGTGTTCGGCGTGATCGAGCTGCTGAGCACGACGGTGCTGGTCGCCGTCTTCCCGATGATGTCGCGCGCCTATGCCGACCGGATGCGCGCCATGTTCGAGTTCATGATCGAGAAGCTGTCGTTCTTCACGCTGGTGATCAGCCTGCCGATCGGCATCTTCACGTCGCTGTTGGCCGTGCCGCTGGCGGCGCTGCTGTTCGGTTCGGAATACACGCGCACCGCCGACGTGCTCCAGATCCTGATCTGGTACACGGTGGTGACGATGGTCGCCAACGTGTTCGCCCAGGCGCTGCTGATCGAAAACCGCCAGCGCCGCACCCTGGCGATCCGCAGCACGGGGCTGGCGATCAACATCAGCCTGAACGTGCTCCTGCTGCCGCGCATGGGCGTGCCGGGGGCGGCGGTCGCCAGCCTGATCGCGGAATGCATCGTGCTGGCGCTGATGGTCCGGTCGTTCACGTTCCCTGCCGGCTGGTGGGCCAACGTCACCCACCGCCTGACCCGGCTGGCGGCGGTCGGCGCGGTGCTGGCCGCGCTCGTGCTCGCGCTGCGCGGGGTGCATCCGCTGGTGGCGGCGGGCGTTGGCGCGCCGGTCTACGTGGCGCTGGTGCTGGTCAGCGGGGCCATCGCCAAAGACGACTGGGACCTGATTTACCGGCTGGCAATTGCCATGCCCGGCGGGGCGGTGATCGGGCGCTACTGGCAGCGGCAGTTAGGATGAGCGAGTAGGCATTATGTGCGGAATCGTCGGCATCATCGATCAACGGGGCGCCGGGCGCGCCGATCCCGCGCTGGTTCGCGCCATGAGCCGGACCATCGCCCACCGCGGGCCGGACGGCGACGGCTTCTTCCACTGGCCCGCCTCCGCGCCGCGCGTGGCGCTGGGGATGCGCCGCCTGAGCATCATCGACCTGAACACCGGCGACCAGCCGATCTTCAACGAAGATCGCAGCGTGGCGCTGGTCTTCAACGGCGAGATTTACAACTACGTCGAGCTGCGCAAAGAGCTGGAAGCGCGCGGCCACACCTTCCGCACCCAGGCCGACACCGAGACGCTCGTCCACGCCTACGAGGAATTCGGGCTGGACGTGTTCGGCCACCTGCGCGGCATGTACGCCTTCGCGCTGTGGGACGAGCGCGCCGAGCGGCTGGTGCTGGCCGTCGATCACGTCGGGATCAAGCCGCTGTACCTGGCCGAGCACGACGGGCGGCTGTTGTTCGCGTCCGAGGCCAAAGCCCTGTTCGCCGATCCGGCGCTGCCGCGCCGCCTGAACCTGGACACGCTCGACACGTTCCTCAGCTTCGGCTACATGATCGGGACCGACACGTTGTACGAGGGGATTCGCCGCCTGCCGCCCGGCCACGCGCTGATCGTCGAGGGCGACCGCTCGCGGCTGGTCGAGCACTGGAACACGCGGTACCCAACCCCGCTCGACCGTCCGACCGACCGGGAAGCCGTGGTGGCCGAGGCCCGCGAGCGGCTGATCGAATCGGTGCGGCTGCACCTGCGCAGCGACGTGCCGCTGGGTCTGTTCCTGAGCGGCGGCATCGACTCGGCGACCATGCTGGCGCTGATGAGCCGCCTGGAGCCGGGGCGGATCAAGACCTTCTCGGTGGGCTACGACGTGGGGCGCGGCGCGGACAATCCCGACGACGAAACGCTCATCGCCCGGCGCATAGCGGGGCATTTCGGCGCGGATCACCACGAGCGGATCATCACCGCCGATGACTGGTGGCGCTTCCTGCTGGCCTACGTCTACCACCACGACGAGCCGAACGCCAACCCGTCGATCATTTCGCTCCAGGCGCTGGCCGAGGTGACCGCCCAACACGTCAAGGTCGTGCTCAACGGGACCGGCGGCGACGAATTATTCTGCGGCTACCGGTCGCACCGCCGCTTCCCGTGGGTGATCCACACCGCCGCCGCGCTGGACCGGCTGGTCCCGCGCGGGACGCGGCGCCGGCTGGTCGGCGGCCCGTGGAAGCACGTCGAGGCGCTGTATCCCGCGCTGCGCCGCCGGCGGATCATCGGCGCGCTGCCCGCCTACCTGCCGGAGTGGCGCGCGCTGTTCCTGCCGCTGGACGACGGGCTGCGGCGGCTGGCGTCGTTCGAAGGGCTGGCCTTCTCCGACACGCTGCGCGACCGGCTCTACGGCCCGGCGCTGCGATCCGCCTGGGAGAAGGCGCAGCACAAAGAGGGGACCTACGCCGCGATCCTGCGCCGGGCGTGGGCCGACGATCCCGGCGACCTGGCCCAGGCGCTGGCGATCCACACGTGGCTGCCCGGCAACGGCCTGCTATCGCTCGACAAGGTGACGATGGCCCACTCGCTGGAGGCGCGGGTGCCGTTCTTCGACCCGCCGCTGCTCGACTTCGCCATGCGGGTGCCGTCCGCGCTGCGGCTGCAGAGCAACAAGGCCATCCTGCGCGCGGCGATGCGCCCTGACCTGCCCGATTTCGCCGCCCAGCGCCCCAAACAGCCCTTCGGCACGCCGATCCTGCGCTGGTTCGACACGGTGCTCAGCGAGCGCGTGCGCGCCGTGCTGCTCGACGAGCGGAGCCTGGGCCGCGGCCTGTTCGAGCGGGGCGCGCTGGAGACGCTGCTGGCGCGCCATTTCAGCGGCGAGATCGAGCGCGTCGAGGTCGTGTTCCGCCTGCTGCTGCTGGAGCTGTGGCAGCAGTCCACCATCGACGCGCCGCCGCACATTCCCCAGCCGCAAACCGAAAAGCTGGTCGTCCCATGAAAATCCTGATCGTCGCCGACCTGCACCACCCCGAAGAACTGGCGAAGGCCCGCCAGGCCGCGTTAAAGCCTGAAGACCAGCCGCTGCTGTTCCCGCCGTCGCAGGGCGCGTTCTTCTGGACGCGGGCGCTGCGCCGCCTGGGGCACGAGGTCGAGGCGTTCATCCGCAGCGACCCGGCCCTGTTCGGCGCGCGCGCCAGCCGCCTGCACAAGTTCACCGGGCGGCGGGGCCTGGGCACGCTGGCGATGGCGCTCGCCCAGCGCGCGCCGCGCCTGCATCCCGACTACCGGCTGCGCAACCGGCGCTTCGTCGAGACGGTCGCCCGCACCCGCCCGGACGCGATCTTCCTGACCGGCGGCAACTGGGTGATCTACCCGGAGACGGTGGCGGCGGTCAAGGCCGAGTTCGGCCCAACCATCGTCTATCTGAGCGGCGTGTCGCCGATCGTGTTCTCGAACGCCATCGAGCGCGCCGCCGCCCGGTCCTACGACCTGGTGATCGTCAACGACCACTATCACGGCGTCCAGTGGCTGGAGCTGGGCGCGCGGCGCATGGAGACGCTGCCCATGTCCGCCTGCGACCCGGAATTTCACCACACCTTCGAGCTGACCGCCGCCGAGCGCGAGCAGTACGCGTGTGACGTCGGCTTCGTCGGGACGCTGATCCCCAACCACCTGTACGGCGAGCGGATCGCGGCCCTGGAAGCGCTGCGCGATTTCGACCTGGGCATCTGGAGCGTGCACGAGGTCCCGCCCACGCTGCGCCCGTACTATCGCGGCCCGGCGCTGGGCGAGCAGATGCTGCGCGTCACGTGCGCCGCCCGGCTGACGGTCAACACGCATGGCGACTTCATGCGCTACGGCGGCAACATGCGGCTGTTCGAGGCGTGCGGCGTGGGCACGTTCCAGATCGCGGACGACCGGCCCGGTGTGAGCGAGTGGTTTGTGCCCGGCGAGCACCTGGTCACCTACCGCGATCACGATCACCTGCGCGAGCTGGTGGCGTATTACCTGGCGCACGACGACGAGCGCCGGCGCATCGCGGCGGCGGGGCAGGCGCACGTCCACGCCCATCACACCTACGACCAGCGCATGGCGCGGCTGGCGGCCCTGGTAGAGGAGATTCGAGCGAGCTGATATGAGCGACCTGTACGACAAGACACGCCAATCGTGGGAAGACATCTGGGCCGAGGCCAGCGTCGATATCGAGTTCGAGGTGATGGACCAGAAGCGCACCCAGGAGACGCTGGGCGTCTACCCGACGTACCTGTCCAAAGAGGGGATCATCCTGGAGGCGGGCTGCGGGCTGGCGACCGTGCTCATGAAACTGCGCGACATGGGCTTCACCGTGATCGGGCTGGACTACGCCGAGCAGGCGCTGCACACCGCGCGCGCCTACGCGCCCGGCCTCGATCTGCAGGTGGGCGACGTCCACGCGCTGCCCTACGCCGACAACTCGCTGCACGGCTACCTGTCGTTCGGCGTGCTGGAGCATTTCGAGCACGGCGTCATTCCGGGGCTGCGCGAGGCCAACCGGGTGCTCGTCCCCGGCGGCACGCTGGTGCTGACGATCCCGTATCCGAACGTGGTGCACCGGCTGGTACGGCTCAAGCGGCGGCTGCGCGGCCAGAGCGTCCTCACCGACGACGATTTCTACGAGAGCACCTACACCCAGCACGCGCTGATCGCCGCGCTGGAAGAGACCGGCTTCGAGGTGGCGCTGTGCGTCCCCACCAGCCACAGTTACACGCTGTGGGGCCTGGGCGGGCCGTTCCGCGCCAAAGGGTATTACCGCACCTCGCGGCTGGCCGACGCGCTCGGCGCGGTCCTGCGCGTGATCGCGCCGTGGCCGTTCAATTTCACCACCATGCTGATCGGGCGCAAGGTGCGGCACGTGGGCCGCTAGGACCCCTCGACCGGGCAGTTCGCCGGGTTGCAGTACACCACGATCTCGAACTGGTGCCAGTAGCTGACGTCGTCCGGCGTCAGGTCTTCGGCGGGCCAGGGCATGCGCGGGAAGCGCGCCAGCTCGATCCACTCGTCGCGCAGCACGGCGCGGATGCCTTCTTCGCGGGCGATGCTCATCTCGTCCGACCGCGCGCGATCGCGCAGGACGGCGTGCGGATAGGCGGCGGAATACACGATGATCTGGGCACGCGCCCGCTGGACCTGTTCGGGCGTGCGTTCGCCCGCGAAGCTATACACCGTCTCGTAGTCGAGCGGGTCGAGCGGGACGTTGTACGGCTCCAGCAGCAGCACCCGGCTCCCGCGCGGGACGTGCTGGTAGATCCATTCCTGGGCGCGCATCCGGTTGTCCGGGGTGGCGATCCGGGCGACGAACAGCAGCGAGAGCGCGCCGATCCAGGCGAGGGCCAACGCCAGCCCGGCCCAGGCCAGCCGGGGCCGCCGCCCGCGCAGATGCGCCGCGCCCGCCCCGCCCAGCACCGCCAGCGCCGGGATCAGCGGCGGCAGCAGGTTGTTCTGCAGGCGAATGCCCGGCAGCGCCAGCGCAGTATACACCACCACGTAGGCCAGCAGCACGGCGCCGATCCACGCGCCCTGCCAGCGGCGGCGCCACGCGCCGATCGCGCTCGCCGCGCCCATCATCGCCGCCGCGAAGCCGAGCGGGCCGATCCCCACCAGGACGAGGTAGCGCCAGTGCACGAACATCGAGTCCGGCCCGCGCCCCGCCGTGAACCCCGGCCCGCCGCCGGAGACGCGGTACCAGTGCAGGATGTCGCGAACCTGGCGGATGACCTCGTCGCTGGCGAAGACGATGCCCGGCGTGCCCAGCGCGAACCCCAGCGGCATCATGCCGAAGCCGAGGATCACCGGCAGCGGGCGGCGGTGGCGCCACCACGCGGTCAGCAGGGCCAGCCCGGTCACCAGCCCGATCACCGCGAAGTTGTAGCGGGCGGCCATCGTCAGCCCGACCAGCAGCCCGCCCAGGGCAGACAGTGCGCTCGGCGGCAGGCGGGCGGGGCGAGCGTCTTTAAAGATGGCGATCGCGGCCAGCAGCGCGGCGGCGGTCAGCATGGTGGCCTGGGCGTTGGGCGTGGCGTAGTGGGCATGTTGGACCATCAGCGGCGACAGCGCGACCAGCCCGGCGGCGGCGCGCCCGGCGTAGGCTCCGAAGGCCAGCCGCCCCGCGGCGTGGGCCAGCGCGACGGCCAGCAGCGTGTACAGCGCGGACAGGTAGCGCGCGGTGACGTACAGCGCGAACGGCGCGATTTCGCGATCGTTGTAGTCCAGCACGGCGGGCAGGTCGCGCGCCCCGGCCAGGATGAACACCCCGATATTGGAGTAGATGTTGAGCGAGGGGTTGTGGTAGTAATGCGGGTTCCACTCGCCGGTGTGCAGCATCCGGTAGGCCAGGCCCACGTAGGCGAACTCGTCCGGATGGTACACCGTGACCGGGTGGAGCCAGTCGCGCTGGGTGGTGGACGGCGAATAGGCAGGCCGGGGCCCGCCGTGGGCCAGCCCCAGCGTGAAAAGCGCCATCGGGACGAGCAGCAGAACCGCGACTCTCCAGGGATGTCTCATGCGCGCCGACCTCGTGCCGTCCGATCACCCCGGCAATTATACACGCGTTCGGCGCTTTACCGGCCCCGGCGGTTTTCGCCCTTCTTCAGGCCGTTTCTTTTACGCTATACTTGGGCTGCCATTCAGGAGGATGGGATGCGCCTTTCGACGGTCATCTGCAATTACAACACGCGCGACGATCTTGCCCGCTGCCTGGAGTCGCTGGAGCAGACCAGCCGCGATCTACCCCACGAGATCATCGTGGTGGACAACGGCTCGCGCGATGGCAGCGCGGCCATGGTCCGCGAGCGGTTCCCGGACGTGACGCTGATCGACACCGGCGCGAACCTGTGGTATTCCGGCGGCAACAACCGGGGCATCCGGGCCGCGCGGGGCGAGTACGTGCTGCTGCTCAACCCGGACACGGTGATCGTCGAGTCGCTGGCGCGGGTGGTCGCCTACCTGGACGCGCAACCCGGCGTGGGCGCGGTCACCGCCCAGGAGCGGTTCGCGGATGGCCGCGTGATCTTCACCGCGTCGCGGCTGGCGGGGTATGCCGATTTCGTGCTGAGCTATACCTTGGTGGGCGCGATCCTGCGTGGCTGGCGTGAGCGCCGCCGCCGCCGGATGTGGTACGACGGCTGGATGCGCGACAGCACCCGCCCGATCGAGGTCGCGCCGGGGTCGTTCCTGATGGCGCGGCGCGACATCCTGGCCCGGATCGGCGGGTTCGACGAGCGGCTCAAGCTGTTCTTCACCGACGACGACCTGTGCCGGCGCATCCTGGCGACCGGCGCGGCGATCCATTACGTGGCCGGCTACTGGCTGGTCCACGACGAGCACGCCAGCATCGACCAGGTGCCGCGCCTGACGCAGCGCGTGTATTTCGAGGACCTGCTCGCCTACACGCGCAAATATCACGGGGGACCCGCGGCGTGGCTGTTGGCCGCGCTGCTCGTCCCCACGCGGATCGGCATGGCGCTCAAGCGCAGGATGAAGCGATGACCGGAAAGAAGAACCTGATGTTCGCCTCGTCGTACACCGGCCTGGGCGGCGGCGAGACGATCCAGCTCAACCTGATCGAGGCGCTCGGCCCCGATCGCTACCGGATTCACCTGGTCGTGCCGGGCGAGGGCCAGTTCGCCAAGAGCGCGCGCAAGCTGGGCGTGCAGGTGCACATCCTGCCCTTTCGCGGCGCGACGACGTGGTTCGTCCCCGCGATCTGGACGCGCCTGCCGGCGGCGCGCCGGTTGAGCGCGCTGGTGAAACGCCTGGACATCGACGCGCTGGTGAGCAATTACCACGCGCTGCCGTTCGCCGTGGCGGCGGGCAAGGCGGCTCGCATCCCGGTGACGTGGTACTCGATCGGCTGGTGGTTCCCCATCCGGCCCTGGCAGCGCGCCTTCTTCCGGCGCGACGTGACGCAGATCGCCGCCGCGTCGGGCTCGGTGCGCGACCGCTGGCTGAGCCATTCCCCGGTCGTCCCGCCGGACCGCGTGCCGGTGATCTTCCCCGGCGTGAATCCGGACACCTTCCATCCCGGCGTGGATGGCGCGCCCATCCGCGAGAAGCTCGGCATCGGGCCGGACGTGCCGCTGGTGGTGATGCTGGCCCGCTTCCAGCACGTGAAGGGGCACGACGTCTTCCAGGCAATGATCCAGCACGTGCACGCCCAGGTGCCGGAGGCGCGGTTCGCCGTCGCGGGCGAGAACGTGTTCGGCGTGCGCAAGGACGAGCACTACAAGCTGGCGATGCTGACCCACGCCCGCGAGGACCCCGTGCTCAGCCGGACGCTGACGTACCTGGGCTTTTACGAAGACCCGCGCCCGGTGGTCAGCGCGGCGGACGTGGTCGTCTGCCCGTCGCGCTTCGAGTCGCTGGGCATGGTCCACCTGGAAGCGATGGCGATGGCCCGCCCGGTCGTCAGCATGAACAACGGCGGCCCGGCGGAGACGATCCGCGACGGCGTGACCGGGTTCCTCGTCCCGCCCGAAGACCCCGCCGCCCTGGCGGATCGCGTGGTGCGTCTGCTGCGCGACCCGGCGCTGCGCGCCCGGATGGGCGAGGCGGGGCGGGCGCACGTCCTGGCGAATTTCACCGCGGACCGCTTCGCCGCGCGGTTTTCAGAGTTGATCGACGGTTTGATCTGACATTTCAGCGTTTCGAGGACAGGGTCTAGAATAGAGTCTATGGACGTTTTACTCATTTCGCGCTGCCCGCCTTTCCCGTTATATCACGGTGACCGGCTGATCCCCTACCACCTGGGCCGCGAGTTGTCGGCGCGGCGCTATCACATCGACCTGCTGGCCTTCTACCAGCGCCCGGAAGACGTGGCCGAGGTGCCGCGCTACGAGCAGCACTTCAACAGCGTGACGCTCATCCCCGAGCCGCGCCGGTCGCTGCGCAGCTACTGGCAGCGCAACCGCCAGCCCGCCCGCCGCTTCCCTCGCCGCGCGGAAGAGAGCTGGTCCCCGCCGATGTGGGAAGCGATCGACAAGGCCATCCGCGACCGCGCGTATGACGTGGTGCACCTGTTCGGCGGCGTGCACGTGTACGAGTACTGGCCCCTGGCCCGCCAGCTTCCGAACGTGATCGTGCCTTACGAGTCGTATACCTTGTGGCTGGAGCGCGCGCTGGCCGAAGAAACGCGCCGCATCCCACGCCTCGTCAAGGGGGTGCAGCTCCGCATGGCGCGCCAGTACGAGAGCTGGATGTTCGAGCGCTTTCAGCGCGTCGTCGTGCTCACCGAGCTGGACGCCCAGGCGCTGACCGGCCTGAACCCGGACACGCCGACCGCCGTCATTCCCAACGGCGTGGACCTCGATTACCTGACGCCGACCGGCTACGAGCCGGACGAGCCGACACTGCTGTTCATCGGCAATTACGACTACCTGCCCAACCTGGACGCAGCGCTGCGGCTGGTCCGCGACATCTTCCCGCGCATCCAACAGCGCATGTCGCGCGCGCGGCTGATCATCGTCGGCGGCAACCCCCCGCCCGAGCTGCGCGCCTATGCGTCCGCCAACGTCGAGATCACCGGGCGCGTGCCGGACACGCGAACCTACTTCGAGTCCGCGCTGATCTTCATCAGCCCGCTGCGGCTGGGCGCGGGGATCAAGAACAAGATCCTGGAAGCGATGGCGATGGAAACGCCGGTCGTGGCGACCCCGCTAAGCTGTGACGGCATCCCGGTGGCGCCGGGGCAGCACGCCCTGCTGGGCGTCACCGACGAGGAACTCGCCAACGCCGTGTTTCGCCTGTTCCAGGATCCCCGGCTGCGGCGCCTCCTGCAGCGCAACGGGCGCCAGTTGGTCGAGCAGCAGTTCACCTGGGGCCGCGTCGCCGAGCAGTACGAGACGCTCTACGCCCAGGTGATCGAGGAACACCGCAATCGCGTGCTGGACAACGTTCAGGCCGGGAACGGGCAGCCAGATTGGTCCTGATTGGCCCTGTTGCTGGTCTTATAGCCTTGATAAGATAAGGATATGGACGAGATTCTGATCGCCAAAGACTCGGTCGAGCCGATCTACCAGCAGTTGGCGCGCCAGCTTCGCCTGCAAATCGAGAGCGGGCACCTGGCGCCCGGCGACCGCCTGCCCCCCACGCGGGACCTCGCGCGCCGCTTGAAGATTGGCCGGATCAGCGTGGTCAACGCCTACAGCCAGCTCCAGGACGACGGGCTGATCGCCGCGCACCCTGGGCGCGGGACGTTCATCACCGGCGCGCGCGCCAAAAGCGGCGGCGGGGCGCGCTGGGCGGAGGTGGGCGCGCCCAACGTCAGCATGCGCGAGCTGACGCGGATGGCCCGCCAGCCCGGCGTGATCGCCTTCAGCGGCGGCACCCCGCCGGAGGAGTTCCTGCCGGTGGAGGCGCTGCGCAGCGCGATCAACACCGTGCTGGACCGCGACGGCGCGGCGGCGGTGGCGTACGAGGACGCCGAGGGCTATCCGCCGCTGCGGGCCTGCATCTCCGAATACGTGACGTCGCTGGGGATTCAGTGCCACGCCGACGACGTGCTGATCACCGGCGGGGCGCAGCAGGCGCTCGATCTCGCCGTGCAGGCGCTGCTGGGCGAGGGCGATGCCCTGGTGACGAGCAACCCCACCTACCTGGGCATGCTCGATATCGCTCACGTCCGGCGGGTGATCCCGGTCGGGGTCCCGGTCGACGCGGAAGGGCTGCGCCTCGACGTGCTGCAGAACGTGCTGGAAGACCGGCGCCCTGGCCTGATCTACGTCGCGCCGACGTACCACAACCCGACCGGCACGGTCATGCCGCTGCACCGGCGCCGCCAGCTTTTGCAGATCGCCCGGCGTTATAATATCCCTGTGCTGGAAGACGCAGTGTATCACGAGCTGGGCTACGCGGGCGCGCCACCGCCGCCGCTCAAGGCGCTGGACGAGGACGGCGTGGTGCTGCACGCCAGCGGTTACTCCAAAATCCTGCTGCCGGGCACGCGCATCGGCTACCTTATCGCCGATGGTGACATGCGCGACCGGCTGGCGCGCGTCAAGCAGGCGGCGGACGTGTGCACGCCCGGCCTGAACCAGCGGGCGATGCACCTCTACCTGGCGAGCGGCGCGTTGATCGGCCACCTGAACCGCGTCCGGTCCGAGCTGCGGGCGCGCTGTGAGGCGGCCTGCGAAGCGGCGCGGCGGTATCTGCCGCCGGGGACGCGCTGGGAGGAACCCACCGGCGGCCTGTATCTGTGGGTCCAGCTTCCCGACGATGGCCCGACCGCGGCGGAGTTGTACGTCACGGCAGTCCAGCACGGCGTGGCCTACGCGATTGGCACGCTGTTTCATACCGATGGCAGCGGCAACCGGCATATCCGCCTGAATTTTGCCACCCAGCCGCCCGCGCGCATCGACGAGGGATTCCGGCGCCTGGGCGAAGCCTGGAAGGCGTGGCAGGCGAGTTATGGCCCGGCGGTCCGCCGCACACCGATTCTATAGGGGGAGTCCTGGCGAGATACGTGTCCGCGCCGGGAGAAAAGGATAACGTTCATGGTACGTGTTTTGAGCCAGGTCTTGCTGGTGATCGCGCTGGTGGTGGCGGTGAGTCTGTCGCCGGCGCTGGCCCAGGATCGCGATCCCGAGGCGATCGTCCAGGCCATGGTGGATCACCTGCTCGCGGGAGACTTCGAAGCGGCGGGAGCCGACTTCTCGCCGGAGATGCAGCAGGCGCTGCCGCCCGATACGTTACAGGCCACGTGGGAAGGTCTGGCCGAGCAGGTGGGATCGTTTCAGGAACTTGTGGGCGCGCCCCAGGTGACGCAGGTTAACGGGAACACACTCGTCGTGATCGCGATGCAGTTCGAAGCCGCGCTGCTCGACATGCAAGCCGCGGTGAGCGCGGACGGCCAGATCACCGGTCTGTACTTCCAGCCCAGCGCAGCGGCGCCCCCGGATGCGGGCGATCCGGACGAGATTCCCACCGACCTGCCGGACTACATCGATCTCGAATCGTTCGAGGAGCGCGAGGCGGTCCTCAACGAGGGCACGGACTGGGCGCTGCCCGGCACGCTGACGGTGCCCGCGGGCAAGGGGCCCTTCCCGGCGGTGGTGCTGGTGCACGGCTCCGGCCCGAACGACCGCGACGAGACGATCGGCCCCAACAAGCCGTTCCGCGACCTGGCGTGGGGGCTGGCCTCGCAGGGGATCGCCGTGCTGCGCTACGACAAGCGGTCGCACGTTCACGGGCGCGCGATGGTCGAGATGTCGCAGATGACCGTCGATGACGAGGTGATCGAGGACGCGGTCGCCGCGGTGCGCCTGCTGAGCCGGGAAGGCGAGGTGGACCCCGATCGCGTGTTCGTGGTGGGGCACAGCCTGGGCGGCCACCTGGCACCGCGCATCGCCGCGGAAGCGGACGGCGTCGCAGGCGTGGTGATCCTGGCCGGGAACGCGCGGCCCCTGCACGACCTGATCGTGATGCAGACCGAGTACCTGCTGGGGCTGGACGGCGAGCTTTCGGAGCAGGATCGCGAGCAGATCGGCCAGGTCGAGCAGGTCAAGGAAGCGATCGACAACCTGAACGCAGCCGCGCCGGGGGCATTTTTCGGCGCCCCGGCAGCCTACTGGGTCGACCTGCGCGGCTACGATCCGATCAAGGTTGCCCGGTCGCTGGACGTGCCGCTGCTGATTCTGCAGGGCGAGCGCGATTACCAGGTGACGATGGACGATTTTGCGCGATGGCAGGAAGGGCTGTCGGGCCAGGACGACGTGACGTTCATCAGCTACGCGCGCCTGAACCACTTGTTGATGAGCGGTGAGGGTCCTGGCAGCCCCCAGGAATACGAGCAGCCGGGATATGTCGCTGCAGTTATCGTGGGCGACATCGCGGACTGGATTCTCGACAATTGATCCTGTTGGAAGATTGGAAGATGCGCCGGGTTCGGAAGCAGCCGACCGCGCGCGATAGAGCATAAGTCAGGGAGTGAACACAATGGCAGACAACACCACATCGAACAATGGCGCCCAGAAGGGCACCGAGACGCTCAAGCGCGGGTTAGCGCAGATGCTCAAAGGCGGCGTGATCATGGACGTCGTCACGCCGGAGCACGCCAAAATTGCCGAGGAAGCCGGGGCCGTGGCCGTGATGGCGCTGGAGCGCGTTCCGGCGGATATTCGCGTGCAGGGCGGCGTCGCCCGCATGAGCGATCCCGGCCTGATCGAGTCGATCATGGACGCGGTGAGCATCCCGGTCATGGCGAAGGTCCGCATCGGGCACTTCGTCGAGGCCCAGGTGCTCGAGGCGCTCGGTATCGACTACATCGACGAGAGCGAAGTCCTGACGCCCGCCGACGAGCAGTTCCACATCAACAAGCACGACTTCAACGTGCCGTTCGTGTGCGGCTGCCGCAACCTGGGCGAGGCGCTGCGCCGCATCGGTGAGGGCGCCGCGATGATCCGCACCAAGGGCGAAGCCGGGACCGGTGACGTGGTCGAGGCGGTGCGCCACGCGCGCTCGGTGCTGGGCGAGATTCGCCGCCTGCAGGCCATGCGCGAGGACGAGATGATGACCTACGCCAAGGAGATCGGCGCGCCGTATGATCTGGTGAAGGAGACGGCGGAGTTGGGCCGCCTGCCGGTGGTGAACTTCGCGGCGGGCGGCATCGCCACCCCCGCCGACGCGGCGCTGATGATGCAGCTTGGCGTGGACGGCGTGTTCGTCGGCTCGGGCATCTTCAAGAGCGGCGACCCGGCCCGGCGCGCCAAGGCGATCGTCGAGGCGACGACGCACTACACCGACCCGAAGATCATCGCGGAGGTCAGCCGGGGGCTGGGCGAGGCGATGGTCGGCATCAACGTGACTACCATGCCCGCCGACGAGCGCATCGCCGGGCGCGGGTGGTAGGCTGGGCCGTTCCGGCTACACGGGCACATTCTTCCAGGCGGAGGGATGTGCCCTTTTAGTTTCCTTCGTTTGACGGTGGAATGAGACATCTGGCGGGACGGGCCCCAGAGCGACGACAACAGCCTCGAGAAGTGCTTTGCGTTCCTTGATGGTCAATTGTCGGTGTTGGGCAATCTTCTGCAAATGCTGGAGGAGGCCATCTTGTTCGACAGCCGTCAATTGCTCGTCCAGCCGAACGACTTCTTTGCAGGTGACTCCAGTTCTCAAACGCGCTGGAGCGTCACCACCTCGCCCGCCCGGCGGGCTTAGTTGCGGCGGCTTTGGGGCCGGGTGGGCAGGTCGTCCTGCTCCGGCGCGCCCATGCGCGAGCCGTTCGACGGGCGCGCGATGTGCGAGCCGTTCGACGGGCGCGCGATGTGCGAGCCGTACACGATCGGCCCGGTGAACAGCGGCTCCTCGTGGCGCTTGCGCTTGAACTTGCGCTTGGCGCGCCCCGACTGCCCTGTGAGCGTGCGCGCCAGCAGAACCAGCCCGCCCGCGATCAACAGCGCCGACAGCAGCCACGCCGCGCCGCCCGCGTTGAAGACGACCTCCATCAAGAACGCGAACGCCACGAACGCGATCGCGCCCGCTTTGACGAACCCGCGCCCTATCACCGGCATCGCCGGATCGTCCATCAGCTCGCCCATGAGGATGAAGCCCAGGCCCAGAAAGACGCCGTACAGCGTCCACGCGTAGGACCAGCTCACCCAGTGGCCGGTCAGGTTCTGGACGAACAGCAGCGCGCCCGTCCCGGCGATGATCATGCCGGGGATGGCGAACGGCGCGGTTCGCCTGCCGCCCGAATGCGCCATCGCCAGGAAGACGAGCCCCGGCGCCAGGATCGACAGCGGCCAGATGGCGCTCAACCCAAACAGCGGTATCGTCCCCAGCGCGATCAATCCCAGGGCTGCGACAATTCGTGCTCCACCAGTGGACATGTTCCAATGCATTTTCCGACTCCTCGATGGCTGGCTCGACGACGATTGTGTCACGTCTTCTACCCATACATACGCGCAGGGCGCGGCAAAGTTTTGCCCGTTCACGAAGTTTTCATTTTTGCGTTTTCCAGAGCGTGTATAATCGGGACAATAGCCTAACCAGAAAGGTATCGAATGGCCGATCAGAGTCACTCCACCCCGCCGACCGTGGCGCCGCCCGTCTCGATCCCCGAAGCCGCCTCGCCGCCGGGAAGCACGGCATTGCAGTGGCAGTGTGTGCGCTGCGGATCCGTCGATCTCGCGTCGGCGTACCTGATCGATTACAGCGACAAGTTCCGCCAGCTCCAACTGGCGCCCAAGGCGCTTAAGCTGGGCAAGATCTCGCGGCTGCTGCGCCCGTTTCGCCAGATGATCAAGGTGAACGCGCAGGTGTGCCGCCAGTGCGGGGCCGTGATGTTGGAAGTCGATCCGGACGACTTCGCCGACGCCGAGCAGCGCTACGGGCGCCGCTGACGGGGGACCATGCGCCGCAAGCTCGCCTACAATCCCGCGCGGGACTATTACGCCATCCTCGGCATCGAAACCGCCGCCACGACCGAAGACGTGCGCCGGGCCTACCGCCGCCGCGTGTTGGCGTGCCACCCGGACCGCAACCCGGACCGCGTCGAGTGGGCCACCGATCAGATCCAGCTCGTCAACGAGGCGTATGACGTCCTGCGACAGCCTCACCTGCGCCGGGAGTACGACCGGCTGCGCTGGCACGTCCCGCAGCAGCCGCGCCCCCGGCCATCCTACCGCGCGTACACCGCCCCCGCGCCCGATCCGGCCCGCCCCTGGTGGGAGCAGGCCGCCGCCCACGCCACGACCCGGCAGGCCGCGGCGCAGGCCGCCCGCCCGCCGATTTGGATGGAAGTGTCGGCCTGGCTGCGCGATCACCGCCTCGGCGCGCTGGACTCGACGTGGCTGACGCTGGTCGGGATCTGGCGCAGTCCCTACGCCGGGCTGTTGAGCATCCTCGCCGTGCTGCTGGCGTTGAACGTCGCCGGGATCGTATACGCCTTCATCAACCCCGGCGGCCTGGAGGAACTGGCGAACATGCTCGCCGCGCCGACCGCGACGCCCGCCGAACTCGCCGCCGCGCCCCCTGCCACGCCGGACCGCCTGCGGCAGCTCTGCCTCGATCCGGGCGTCCAGATTCGCACGCCGGTCAATTACGAGCCGGTGGGCGATATGTTCTCGGTGTTTGGCACGGCGCGGCACGCGGATATGTGGAGTTACGTGATCGAGTTGGGATACCTGGGGCAGACGGTCGCGCCGGACGCGCTGCCCACCGAGTGGCGGATCGTGCGCCTGCCACCCGATGGCCAGACTCTGCCCGAGCCGCCCGTCGTGGATGACATGCTGGCCGAAGGGATCGACATGACCAACCGGCCCGAAGGATTCTACGCGGTGCGCCTGCGCCTGATCATGAGCGGCGGCGAGACGCTGCCGTGCGACGTGATCATCCAGCGCTGAGCGTCACAGCAGGTCGTCCGGTGACGCGTCCTGCCCGTAGGCGATCCCCTCGATGAAGCCCCGCGCCCGCTCGACGTGCGGATAGCGCGCCAGGTAGTCCCAGAACGCTGGGCTGTGGTTGGGGTGTTTGCGGTGGGCCAGCTCGTGCGCGATGACGTAATCGATCACGTAATCCGGCCAGTGGCGAATCCGGTCGCTGATGCGGATATCGCCATCGGTCGCGCCGCCGGTGGTACAGCTCCCCAGCCGGCGCGTCATGTTGCTCACCCAGCGGATGGAATGCCAGCGCAGCTCGCCGCCGAAATAGGCGCGGTTGATGGCCCGCGCCCGGCGCTCGAGATCGTCGTCGTTGCGGCGGCGCGCCCTGGCCCGCTGGCGCAGCACGCGCGCCACCACGTCATCGATCAGGTCGTCCAGGCGGCGCGGCGGCAGGCTCGCCGGGATGCGCACCGCGATCGTATCGTCGCGCAGCGCCCACCGGGCGGACGTCCGCAGCCGCTTGTCGCGCGTGACGGTGACCGTCAGCGTGAACGGGCCATCTTCGACCCGGCGCGTGATGATCGGGGATGGATCGTTCACCGGTTCTCCCCTGTGAGGAAAACACAACGCCGCGGGCGGCGGCGCTGTGCGATCGAGCGGTGCGCCCGGCAGCGCCTAGACCGCCGAGATCACGTCGTACAGCTCGCGCGTGTCCTTGGACGGCTGGATGCCGAACATATCCTGGAGCGTGTTGGTGAGCTGCCGGTACTGGTCGATGGCGTCGGCGCGGCGGCCCTGCTGGTAGTAGATCAGCATCACGTCCTGGTGAACGTCTTCCCAGTCCGGTTTTTCGCGCAGCGCGCGCAGCAGGTACCCCAGCGCCGCGTCGAGTTCGTCCCGGCTGCGGTGGTACCGCCCCAGCCCGATCAGCGCCTGGGCGTACTTGTTCTTCAGTTCGTCGCGGCGCGCCTGGACCCACGGCGTGTGGATCTGCGGCAGGAAGTCGGACCGGTAGACCTGCACGGCCTGGTACCAGTTGGCCGGGGCGGTGCCTTCGGACTCGATGGCCGCCTGGACCGCCGTCTCGAACACGCGCACGTCGTAATGGACCGACAATCTAGGTGATGGTACGTAAAACCCAGCCGCATAATTCGTCAGTTCGTAACCCAACCGCTCGCTGATTTTGCGCTTGGTCACGTGGAAGACGTTGGTCGCCTCTTTGACCGTCATGTGCGGCCAGAAGACCTCGAAGATCTGGTCCCGCGTGACCATCGGGTGATCGACGAAGAAGTAAAACAGGTGGCGGGGCAGCGAGCCATCCCAGCTTGTCACCGGGCGCCCATCGATGTAGACGTGCCCGCCGGAGAGCGCCAGCACTTCGAGCTGGCCCAGCGCGGGGTCCTCGCCGTAGATTCCGCCGCCGAGCGCCTCTTCGTTGCCCACCACGGCCACATTGCCCTCGTGCATCATATCATTCCAGGGCTGGAGATCGAGCAGGCGCCCGTTGATCACCACCTGGACGTGACCCGGAAGGGCGCCGGGCAGCGCCCGGAAAAAGCGATTGGTCGCCTTGTCCGTTTTGAGTTCGTCGAAGGAGTCCAGCAGCAGCATGAAGCGATCGGAGCGCAGCGCGGCGAGATCGGCGCCAAGCGCGGCGGCGAGGTCTTCGGGCGATGCCTTCGCCTTCAGCGCGGCGCGCGTCTGGTCGCCAAAGCCGGCGGGGAAGATGACGTCGTCGATCATGTTGCCCAGCCAGGCTTTCAGGCCGGAATCGGCTGCCGTCAGGTTGTAGTAGATGACGTCATTCTGGTAGTGCTGCAAGAACATGGCGACGAGCGCGTTACGCCCGCGGTGTCGCGGGTAGATGATCGCGATCGGCTTGTCGCGCAGCTTCTGCTCGAATTCGGTGAACTGGGTTTCTGCCACCACCTCAATGTATGTAGTCATAGGTGTTTGATGCTCCTGTCCCAAACAATCAGAACCTGACTCACTAAACCTCATTAGATACCAATACGTCCCGGCCAACCTATCAGACACGAGCAAACACCACGCGTTATCTCTAACGGCGGCAGAGCATCTTAAAAACCCTCCCCCAGGTTTATCTAGATGTACCCCACTTCTCTAGATATTTAATTTTTACCATAAACTCATATTCTGTCAACAATCTCAAATGGCTTTTCCAATGGTGTACAGAATCGTATTTCACACAGATGACAGTTCGGTTTGCCGCTATGACCTGTCCGCACGGCTGCAAACCGGCTATAATCGGGCAGGTCGAACGAAATGGAGCGCTTGACTCGATGAAAGGCCGACGATCAAGACTGGTTCTGCTGCTGGCGCTGCTCGCCGCGCTGACCGCCTGCTCAACTGTGGGCTCCGAGGAGCCGGTCCCGACGGTGGCCCGTCTCGATACCCTCCCGACGGCCATCTTCCTGACCGAGCACGCCCCGCCCGCCGGGTACGACCGCGTCACGTTCGATCCGATCGACGCGCGCCTGCAGGACCGGCAGGGCTGGCGCTACATGGTGACGGGGCGCTTCGAGGGCACCTACGACGCCACCGGCGAGCCGGCGAACGGCGTGCTGGACCTGTCCGTGCAGGTGGACGCGCTGGGCGAGGCGCGGCGCGTCGTGCTGCGCGTGGAGGGCGGCGCGCTGTCGCCCGACGACGACCCGCGCCGGTTGGAAGGCGTCCGGCTGAGCAACGACTACTACATCGTGGACACGAACGGCGTGTGCAGCGCCGGCGGTGACAACGCCTCCGTGATCGCCGACCTGTCCGCCGGCCAGATCGTCGGCGGGGTGTCCCAGGCCCTCCCGACCGGCCACCAGGACACGATCAACGATGTGCCGGTCTGGCAGTACACCTTCACGCCCGACAACGTGCGCCTGCCCGCCATTCACCTGGATGAAGACAGCTTCGTCTCGGTTGACGCCGACCTGTGGATCGCGCCAACCTACAACGCGGTGCTGCGCTACGATCTGACGGTCACCACGCGGGGCGTGCGCATTCTGTCCGGCAGCGAGCCGGTATCCGGCATTTTGACGCTGCGTTACGAGCTGGACGTGCCATCGCTGGACACGCGCCCCAACATCTCGATTCCCAACGGCTGCTGACGCCCCGTGCCGCTTGGCGGCGACTCGGCAGCCATGTATAATTGCTGAATGCGTCGGCGCAGCGCGCGATTGTGTCGCGTATGGCAACCTGCTTGGTAGGGAGACTAAGGTATGCGCGTTTCCGTTCTGCAAGAGAATTTCCACAAGGGACTGAGCATCGTCAGCCGCGCCATCCAAAGCCGGCCCAGCCTGCCGATTCTGGCGAATGTGATGCTGACCACCGACGACGCGCGGCTGCGCCTTTCGGCCACCAACCTGGAGCTGGGCATTAGCGCGTGGATTGGCGCCAAGGTCGAAACCGGCGGGTCGATCACGGTCCCGGCGCGCACGCTGCAAGACCTCATCAGCACCCTGCCGCCCGAACGCGTCGATCTCGACCTGGACGTGCGCACGCTGACGCTGCACCTGAGCTGTGCGGGCAAGTCGGCCAACATCAAGGGCATGGACGCCGCCGAGTTCCCCGCCATGCCGGACTTCAACCCGGAGCAGGCCATCGTCCTCAAGGCGCGGACCTTCAAGGAGATGGTCGACCAGGTCGTCTTTTCGGCGGCCAAAGAGGACAACCGCCCCATTCTGACGGGCGTGCTGATGCGCTTCGAGGGCGACGTGCTCACCCTGGCTGCCGCCGACGGGTACCGGCTGTCGGTGCGAACGACCGAGCTGGAATTCAACGCCGGCGAGCGCGAGCCGCTGATCGTGCCGGCGCGCACGCTGCAAGAACTCAGCCGCGTGATCAGCGACGAAGACGACGAGCTTCAGATCGCGCTGCCCAAAGGGCGCGGCCAGGCCATGTTCAGCCTGAGCAACGTCGTGATGGTGTCGCAGTTGATCGAGGGCAAATTCCCCGACTACGAGGCCATCATCCCGCGCCGCTACGAGACGAGCATCCTGGCCTACACCGACGACCTGCTGGCTGCGTGCCGCAGCTCGGAAGTCTTCGCCAAGGACTCGGCCAACACCGCGCGGATCCTGATCGAGCCGAGCGGGATGCCGACCGTGCCGGGCCGCGTGGTCGTGGCGGGCCAGTCGCAGGAAAAAGGCGACGCCGAAGCGCCCCTCGATGCCAGCATCGAGGGGGAGGCCATCGAGGTCGCGTTCAACATCCGCTACCTGATCGACGTGCTGAGCGTGATCCGCGAGGAGCAGGTTGTGCTCGAAACCAGCGGGCCGACTTCGCCGGGCGTGGTGCGGCCTGCCGGGCGCGACGATTTCATCCACGTCATCATGCCGATGTCCACCGCGCGATAGCCGCCATCGCCGCTTTGTTCGAGTTCTCATCGCAGCCCGGCCCCACGACACGCGCCGGGCTGTGTGTCGTCTTGTAGAGGATCGCTGTATGAACGACCAGGCCCGCTACCGCCGGCTGTATGACCGGCTGGCCCCGGTGTACGGCCCGGCTCTGAACCTCTTGCCCATGTGGCGGCGCTATACTGAGGCCGCGCTGCCCTGGCTGCCCCCTTCCGGCGCGATCCTGGAGATCGGGCCAGGACCGGGCGCCCTGCACCGGACCCTCGCCGCCCGCTATGCCCACACCGTCGCGCTGGACCTCTCCCCCGGCATGCTCGCCCAGGCTCAAAAACGCTTGCGGGCGGCTGGGCTGTCGTCGGAGCTGGTGCGGGGAAATGCGGTTTGCCTGCCGTTTGCCGCTGAGTGCTTCGATGGCATCGTGCTGACCTTCGCGTTTAGCGCCATTCCCGACGGGGCGGCGGCAGTCGCCGAGATGGCGCGCGTGCTGCATCCCGGCGGTGTGATCGCGTTGGTCGATGCCTGCGATCCGGAGAACGGCAATTGGGTCGCGCACTGGTTGGCGCGGCTGTGGGAGCGTTTCGGCGATTTCGTGCGCGACGAGGCCGCCTTGATGCGCGCTGCCGGCCTGGTGATCGACGAAAAGCGCGAGTTCGGCGCATTCCACAGCATCCGCCTGACGGTGGGCCGCAAACCCTCCGTACAGGTGGGCGATTCGCGCCGTTTCGCTTAAAACATGCTATGGGTTCATCACGTACACGAAGGAGTAAAACCGTTATGAAATACCGTCGATTAGGGCAGGCCGGCCTCAAGGTAAGCGAGCTCAGCCTGGGCGGCTGGACAACATTCGGCGAAAGCCTGACCGACCAACAACTGGCGCGCGACATCATCACGCACGCTTACGAGAGCGGCATCAACTTTTTCGATATCGCGGACGTCTATGCGGCGGGCGCGTCCGAAAAGATGATGGGCGCCGTCCTCAAGGACTTCCCACGCCACACGCTGGTGATCTCCAGCAAGCTGTTCTGGCCGATGAGCGACGACGTCAACGACCGCGGCCTGTCGCGCAAGCACGTCATGGAGAGTATCGACAAGTCGCTGCAGCGCATCGGCACCGACTACCTGGACATTTACTTCTGCCATCGCTACGACGAAGAAACGCCGCTTGAGGAAACCGTCCGCGCCATGGACGACCTGATCCACCAGGGCAAAATCCTGTACTGGGGCACCAGCGAGTGGAGCGGCGCGCAGATTCAGGCCGCGCTGGACCTGTGCGACCGTTACAACCTCTACAAGCCGCAGGTCGAGCAGCCGCACTACAACATGCTGCACCGCGACCGCGTCGAGAACGATATCCTGCCGGTCACTGAGCCGAACGGCATGGGGCTGGTGGTGTGGAGCCCGCTCGCCAGCGGCGTGCTGACCGGGAAGTACGACGACGCGCTGCCGGACGACAGCCGCCTGGCGCGGTTCGACTGGCTGCGCAGCGACCTGTATCGCGACGAGGTGATCGGGACGGTGCGCCGCCTGAAGCCGATCGCCGATGAGCTGGGCGTGACGCGCGCGCAGCTCGCCATCGCCTGGACGCTGCGCCAGCCGGGCGTGAGCAGCGCCATCACCGGCGCGACTCGCCCCGACCAACTGGACGAGACGCTGAAGGCCATCGAGATCGAGCTGGACGACGAGACGCTGCGCCGCATCGAGGACGTAGTCTCCGCGGTGACGATCTAGCGGTGTGCAAGCGGGGGCGCGGTTGCACACCGCGCCCTCGAACGGGTCATTGACAACCCCCCCAAACCGCCGTATAGTGTAGAGCATGAACACAGTAATTCGGGTTTCAATGGGCGCCTGGAGCGCCATGATGCGGATGCCGCGCTTGCCGTGGTCGGATCCACTCCGACGATGGCGTTGCGCGCGTGGCTAGCCCGCGCAGCCGCCAAACCCGGTCACGGCAAGCAAACCGTCGAGAAAAATCGGCGGTTTTTTGTTGTGGTGAGGCGGCCTGTTACAATGTTTGCGGCCCGGCGAGCGACAGCCCCGGCCCCTAGCACGCACAAGGGAGAATACCATGCCTGAATACATCCACGTTAGCCTCGCCTGGCCCTATGCCAACGGCGATATGCACGCCGGGCACCTGGCCGGGTGCTATATTCCGGCGGACATTTACGCCCGCTACCACCGGCTGAAGGGCAACCACGTCCTGATGGTCAGCGGGTCGGATGCGCACGGCACGCCGATCACGGTCGAGGCGGACCGGCTGGGCGTCCCGCCGAGCGAGGTGTTCGAGTTCTACCACGCGCGGTTCCTGGAAACGCAGAAGCAGATCGGGATCAGCTACGACCTTTTCACCCACACCGACACCGAGAACCATCACCGCATCGCGCAGGACATCTTCCTCAAACTGCTGGAACGCGGGCACCTCTACATCCAGCAGCAGCGCCTGCTCTACAGCGAGACGGAGAAACGCTTCCTGCCCGATCGCTACGTCGAGGGCACCTGCCCGATCTGCGGATACGCCGACGCGCGCGGCGACCAGTGCGACAACTGCGGCAACCTGCTCGACGCCGTGGACCTGATCAACCCGCGCAGCAAGACCGACGGCAGCACGCCGGTCGTCCGCGAGACGGAGCACTATTTCCTCGACCTGCCGGCCTTCATCGACCGGCTGCGCGAGTACCTGTCCGACGGCAAAGAACACTGGCGCCCGAACGTGCTGCGCGTCTCGCAGAACAAGGTCGGCGAGCTCAAGGGGCGCCCGATCACGCGCGACATCGAATGGGGCATCCGCGTCCCGCTGGAGGGGTGGGAGAACAAGCGGATGTACGTGTGGTTCGAGGCCGTGATGGGCTACTTCACCGCCAGCGTGGAGTGGGCGCACAACACCGGCCAGCCCGATGCCTGGAAGAAGTGGTGGTACAACCCGGACGCCAGGATCTACAACTTCATTGGCAAGGACAACATCGAGTTCCACACCATCATCTGGCCGGCGGAGCTGATGGGGATCGATGGGCTGTACGCCACCGAGGCCGACGGTCACCTCAACCTGCCCTATGACGTGCCCGCCAACGAATTCATGAACATCGAGAGCCAGCAGTTTTCCAAGAGCCGCAACTGGGCGATCTGGATTCCGGACATCCTCGAGCGCTACCACCCGGACCAGATCCGCTACTACATCGCCATGACCGCGCCCGAAACACGCGACTCCGACTGGAGTTGGGACGGGTTCGTCACGCGCAACAACACCGAGCTGCTCGCCGCCTGGGGGAACCTGGTCAACCGCGTGCTGAAATTCGCGCACAAGCACTTCGACGGCGTCGTGCCCGATCCGGGCGAGCTGCGCGCGATGGACCGCGCGATCATCGAGCAGGTCGAGAGCGGGTTCGACCGCATCGGCGACCTGCTGAACGCGGTCAAGCTGCGCGACGCGCTCGCCGAGACGATGGCGCTGGCCCGCGAGGTCAACGGCTACCTGGACCGCGCGCCGTGGTTCAAGGTCGTCAAGGAGGACCGGCAGACCGCCGCAACCACCATCTACACGGCCCTGCGCTGCATCGACAGCCTCAAGACGCTGTTCGCGCCGTTCCTGCCGTTCACATCGCAGCAGGTGCACGAGTTCCTGGGCTACGACGGCGCGCTGTTCGGCGAGCAGGCCATCCGCACCTACCAGGAATCCGAGCGCGCCCACCAGGCGCTGACATACGATCCGGGCGGGGCTATCGGGCGTTGGGAGCCGGGCAACCTGCCGGTGGGGCAGGCGCTGCGCGAGCCGCAGCCGCTGTTTCGCAAGCTGGAACCGTCGCTGGTGGACGAGGAGCGCGCTCGCCTGGGCCAGCCGCGCGACGACGTCCCCGTGCCGGGCGGGCGTTAGGCCGGGCCGCGATGATCTCCCGCCGCCTGGAATGGGGCGCGCTGGCCGCCGTCCTGCTGGTGTACGTGGCCCTGGCCGGGGCGTATGCGATCCGCACGCCGGGCTGGCAGGCCCCGGACGAGCCGGCCCATTACAACTACGTCCGGCAGATCGTCGACGACGGCGGCCTGCCCGTGTTGGAGCTGGGCGACTGGAACCAGCCGTACCAGGAGGCGCTGACCGGCGCGAACTTCGACCCGGCGCTGGTCGAGTGCAGCGCGCCGCCGGCGGGCGTGCCGTGCCCCGGCCTGGAGACGGTGCAGTACGAAGATCACCAGCCGCCGCTGTATTACCTGCTGCAAGCGCCGGTCTACGCGCTGAGCGACGGCGACCTGACCGCCATGCGGCTGTGGTCGGCGGTGATCGGCGCGGGCGTGGTGCTGTGCGCCTGGGCGACGCTGCGCGTGGTGCTGTGGCGGTGGCCGGTCATGGCGCTGGCGGGCGCGGCGTTCGTCGCGTTCCTGCCCCAGCGGCTGTCCGTCATGGGCAGCGTGAGCAACGATGCCCTCGCCGAGCTGGTCGCCGGGGCGACGCTGCTGGTGGCGGTGATCTACCTGGGCAACCGCCGCGACGGTGCGCCGCCCGCCCCGGTCGAGCGGCTGCACCCCGCGCTGCTGGGCGCGCTGGCCGGGCTGGCGCTGGTCACCAAGACGACGATCTATTTCGTGGCCGGGATCGCCGTGCTGGCGGTGCTGCTGCGCTGGCGCCGCGAGCGGTGGATCGTCCCGCAGGCGGCGCGCCACCTGGCGTGGGTCCTGGTCCCGGCGCTGATCATCGGCGGGGCGTGGTGGGCGCGCAACCTGTCGGTGTACGGCGGGACGGACTTCACCGGGCTGGCCCGCCACGACGCGGTGACCATCGGCCAGCCGCGCACGGGCGACTACATCGACACGGTGTACGGCGGCAGCACGCGCGTCTACCTGGAAAACTACGCTAAAACGACCTTTCACAGCTTCTGGGGCCAGTTCGGCTGGATGGCCGTGCCCATGCCGGTCAACGTGTATCGCGGCCTGCTGGCGCTGTCGGTGGCCGTGATCCTGAGCGCGCTCGCCTTCGCGTGGCGGGTGGGCTGGCCCGGCGCGCTGAGCGGCCCCCAGCGCGACGCCGTCCTGGTATTGGCGGCGGCGCTGGCGTTCGTCGTGGCGGCGTACCTGCTGTACAATCTGGATTTCGTGCAGTTCCAGGGGCGCTATCTCTACCCCGCGCTGATCCCGCTGGCGGCGGTGGTGGGCGTGGGCGTCGGCGGCCCGGTGTACCTGCTGCGCGAACCGCCGCGGGCGCTCGTCTGGCTGCCGGTGGCGGCGCTGTTCGGGCTGGCGGTTTTTGCGTGGTACGCGCTGGACCGGTACCTGGTGCCGAACCTGCCCGCGTGGTGATCCGGCGCGCGGGTAAAAGGCGGCTTAAGCACCTTTAAAATCCGGTTAGAAACGCCCGCGCAGCGGCGATTCTCACTTTACAGAGTGTCCGAAGCGTGGTATAACACAACTCAACCCTGCCGTGCGCGTGATCCGCACATAGTTTTGAGCCAACACCCAAACTAAGGGCATCCCCGTCTGGTCACGAACGCATTAGGTTAACTCCAAAGCGGGAGTGCCAGGTAGATGACCCACCTGCGAAAGCAGGTTCAAAACACAGCGGCACACGGCATGGCGGGAGGACTTATCGAGCGCCCTCGTTCAATCGGACGGGGGCGCTGATCGTTTTAGCCTTGATTCCGGTTTCGCAAATCGTTATACTTCGGCCAGTCTGCTACCGATCCCAGTTCAGGATGCTCGTAACGTCATGCAGCGTGAACGCGTCGCCGATGATATCTACGTCTTTACCAGCGAACTCTATGCCCAAGTCACCGCCGGGGCGGTCATCACCTCGGAAGGGGCGATCCTGATCGACACCCTGGTGTTTCCCGAAGAAGCCCGCGCCATCAAGAACTTCCTGGAAACCCGTCTCAACTGCCCGGTCCGCTACGTGATCAACACGCATTATCACGCCGATCACACCTACGGCACGTGTTTTTTCGAGGGGGCCCAGGTCGTGGCCCACGCCAGGTGTTACGACCTGCTGGCGACGCGTGGCCGCGAGGGGCTGCTGCAAGCACAGCAGAGCGCGCCGGACCTGCGGAACGTGGAGATCGTGCTGCCGCACCTGGTCTTCGAGAGCGGCTCGCTGAGCGTGCACCTGGGCAACAAAACGGTCGAGATGTGGCATTCGCCGGGCCACAGCCCGGACTCGATCGTCTGCCTCGTGAAGGAAGACCGCGTGCTGTTCGCCGCCGACACGATGATGCCCATTCCCTATTTCGTGGACGGCAGCTACGACGACTTCGTGAACAGCCTCCACGCGCTGAAGAACGGCGGCTACGAGAACATGGTGCAGGGCCACGGCGAGGTGGTGCTGCGCGGCGAGATCGAAGAGGTGATCCAGAACAACCTGGACTACCTGTCCACCATTCGCGCGCACGTCGAGCGCGCGGTGGAAAACCACGAGCCCCCGTCGGCCCTGGACGAGATCGACATCGAGAGCTGCGGTAAGAGCCGGATTCCGCTCAACGGGCTGGTGCAGGAGCTGCACCGGGCCAACCTCCAGGCGCTGTACCACGAGGTCCACGCCGCCTACGCCAGGCAGACGTAACGCCCCTGCCGGAACGCCCGCTCGCCCTGGAAACGGCAAGCGGTACCGAGATGTCTCGATACCGCTTGGTTCCGCTTTGAGTTGGCGTGCTCATCAGTGTGGCGGGGAGGACAGGATTCGAACCTGCGAACCGGGTATAAGCCGGTTAACCGCTTAGCAGGCGGCCCCAATCGTCCACTCTGGCACCTCCCCGATCGGGTTTGAATGGCGGAGGGAGAGGGATTCGAACCCCCGGAGACGTGAAACGCCTCAGTGGTTTTCAAGACCACCGCCTTAAACCACTCGGCCATCCCTCCGGGTGACCATCCAGAGATACTCCCCCCGGATGCCCCAGAAGTATAGCATGTTCAGCAGGGAGGGTCAACCGCGATTCGCCGCCTGGCGCGCCGCCAATCGGCACCATAGTTTTGAATGCGAGGGCGCGCCGGGTACAATACGCGCCTGGTAGATCAGACATCTGGAGAGCATACCTGTGACCCAAAGCGCGAACCAACCCCCCATCATCGTGACCGACGCCGCGTGCGACCTCCCCGCCGACGTGATCGAAAGCTACGGCATTCACGTCGCGCCGCTCACGATCTTGTTCGGTGACGAGGCCTTTCGCAGCGGCATCGACATCACGCCCGACGAATTCTACCGGCGGCTGTCCGAGAGCGGCGTGCACCCCACGACCTCGCAACCGACGGCGGCGGAGTTCGCGGATCTCTACCGGCGGCTGGCCGCCGAAAACCAGCCGGTCCTGTCCATTCACCTCAGCGAGGGCTTGAGCGGGACGGTGAACGCCGCGCGCCAGGCGGCCCGCAACGTGCAGGAGATGCCCGTGACCGTGCATGACAGCGGCACGCTGACGTCGGCGCTGGGCCTGCAGGTGCTGGTCGCCGCCCGCGCCGCCAAGGCCGGCTATTCCGTCGAGCAGAT